>Ga0209211_10001373_pt1 | contig 46187 bp, 41 predicted proteins | sample RifGroA2_FD_183992 | JGI IMG/M metagenome (GOLD analysis project Ga0209211, IMG submission 183992) | Groundwater microbial communities from Rifle, Colorado, USA - Groundwater A2 (SPAdes) (version 2) | ecosystem: Environmental > Aquatic > Deep subsurface > Groundwater | place: Rifle, Colorado...
TGAACTTCCGGGTCGCCGTAAACTTCGCTGGTTGAAGCAAACAGGAAAACCGCGCTGTGTTTTTTGGCAAGTTCCAAAAGATAATGAGTACCGATTGAATTTACTAAATATGTTTCTATGGGGAGAGCGTGATAGCTTTTTGGACTTTTGGGATTTGGGCCGGCGGGGGAAGCGAGGTGGAGGATGAAATCAAGGGATAAGGGCTGAGGGCTAAAGGCCAAGGGCCAGTCGTGCTGGGAAACGTCAGATTCGATCAGGGTGAAATTCGGATTTGGTAATAAATGTTCAATATTCTTCCGTTGGCCGGTAATAAAATTGTCAACACAAATGACGTGACTTCCTTCGTTAAGTAGTCGCTCGCAGACAAAACTGCCGATAAATCCCCCTCCGCCGGTGATTAAATATGATGATGGACGATGGATGGCGGACGATGGATAAGACACTTTATGCTATATTATAATTAATCCGCCCGCAATGCATGCATTGCGGGGCTTTTTTTTAGATCAAAGTTATTTGTTTTTTCTTCAGATTGAGAGTGAAGATCAAACCTTCGAGAAACCTAATTCCCGCCAAGTTATCTCCGCTTCCGCTAAATACAGTTAGAAGACGTTTCTTTTGTTGGCGATATTTAACGGTGACCAGATACATATCAAATGTAATTAGGCTTCCGTCTGCTAGCTCAAATTCCTGCTTGGCTACAACAGGACTGTTTATTTTGGGTAAGAATGATGGGTTAAGAACTAACCCTGATGAAAAACCAGTATCTATCAGACAATCAATTTCTTTCCACGATGAATCTACTTCAATGATTAATTTTACTCGGGGAGAATTTTGAGGAGTTAAGTATGTGCTCACTTTAACATTCCCGCTACCCGACCGACCTGAGCCAAAAAGAATTTTTTACCCGGGTGGCGTTTTTGGGATTTTAAAATAGCTCCAACATCTGTTTTGTCAACCTGGTATTCGCCTGTTTCAACATCAATACTGATGTAGTTATCTGAAGAGAATTTCTTATCCAAGCCGGGTTTTAGCTGATAGTAAATTTGCTTACCTTTTTCGATAAATGATTGGTGATTATTTGATTGTTTATTCATAGCAATTTAAAGTATAGCAGGTTTGTTACGTCGATGAAGAGAAAAGTTTTCATTTTCTATAATAGTTTACCAATTTTTGGATAGCGTTAATGACGTCACTAATATCATTTTCATTCATTGTGGGGTAAATCGGGAGGGAAAAAATGTTGAGACCGATTTTTTCTGATTCCGGAAAATCGCCAAGCTTATACCCGAAAGTTTTTCTGTAATATTCGTGCAGATGAACCGGAATAAAATGGACTCCGCAGCCGATGCCTTCTTCCTGAAGAGCAGCTACGAATTTATTTCTGTCCACTTTAAACATTTCCGGCCTTAATACCAAAGCATATAAATGGCGGGCATGAACAGTATCCGCTTCGTCGGGAGCAGGAATTATGAGGCTGTCTATTTTAGAAAAAGATTTTTGATATTCTTTCCAGATATTTGTTCTGACTTTGGCGCTTTTATCAATTGACCTTAATTGAGGTAATCCTAAAGATGCCTGGATATCGGTCATATTTATTTTATATCCGGGATAAACTGCTTCATATGGTTTAAATCCATGTGCCGAATACCGGTTCCAGGCATCGGCTGACAGTCCGTGGAGAGCCCGGATCGCAGCAGTGCCGAACCACTCTTTATTGTTTGTGGTAAGCATTCCGCCTTCGCCTGTCGCTACATTTTTGGTGGCATAAAAAGAAAAGGCGGTAAAGTCGCTGATACTGCCAATTTTTTTCCCGTGATACCAGGCTTCGGCTGCGTGGGCGGCATCTTCAATTACATAAAGTTTATTTTCTTTGGCAATTTTAGAGATTGCGTCCATATCTGCCGGCCGGCCGTGAAGGTGAACCGGAATTATCGCTTTGGTTTTTTTGGTGATGGCTTTTTCAATAAGTTTTGGGTTGATGTTCCATGAGCCTGAATCAACATCGGCAAATTTGACGGTTGCACCACGGTGGAGGACAACATTTGCAGTTGAGACGAATGTTAGGGGAGTTGTAATGACTTCGTCGCCTGAACCTATCCCTAAAATATCAAGAGCCAGCTCTGTGGCTGCCGTACATGAGGACAATGCTAAAGCGTATTTTGCATGAGAATACGCGGAAAAACGTTTTTCAAATTCTTTGGTTTTCAGGCCTGTTCCCCACCAACCGGAACGCAAAGTTTCCAAAACTTCCTTAATTTCTTCGCGGAAAAGCAAAGGCCGACCAAAAATCAGAAAATCTTTTCTGATTGGCGTTCCACCTTCGATTGCGGGGAGATTATCTTGGTGTGTCATCAAAACATTAAAGCATGAAAACATTAAAACATTAAAGCATGAAAACATTAAAGCAATTGTTCTAGTGTTTTAATGTTCTTGTGTTCTAGTGTTTTAATACTCTCGTGACTTTCTATGATAATATCACTTTATGGGATATCAATTTGACGTTAGCTTGATTTTAGCTTGCTATAACGAAGCGGAACATTTTAATTCAAGCGTTGACAGGATAATCAAAGTCCTTGACGGAACAGATTTTTCTTGGGAAATAATTTTTATTGACGACGCATCAGTTGATACCACTGCTGATTTAATCAAATCGTATATTAATAAAAACTCCCGGAAACATTTGACGGTTTATTCCCACCAAAAAAATTTGGGCCGGGGAGCGGCGGTGACGAAAGGAATAGAAAAATCTCAAGGAAAAATCGTAGGTTACATTGATATTGACTGTGAAGTGCCTCCGGATTATATTCCGCAATTTGTGTCAGCCATAGATAATGGGGCCGACTTTGCTGTCGGTTGGCGGATTTATGATTTTACGGTTAAAAGTTTGCCGCGGTGGTTTGCCAGCAAGGGTTATAACTGGATTAGGAACGCGGTTTTGAATAATAGTTTGAAAGATACGGAAGCGGGATATAAGTTTTTCCGTAAAGTTAAGATTTTGCCGGTTTTGAAACAATGCGTCAGCGCCGGTTGGTTTTGGGACACAGAGGTGACTGTTAGAGCCCAGCGCGCAGGGTTGAAAATCAAAGAGATGCCGGTGGTTTTCATCCGCCGTTTCGATAAAACTTCAACGGTCCGGTTAATTCCAGATACCTTTGTTTATTTAAGAGAGCTATGGAAATTCAAAAGAAAACTAGACAACTTCTCGTAATATTAGCAATCACCATTTTTTTTAACGGACTAGTTTGGTCGGCGTTGATTCCGATGTGGCATACGCCTGACGAGCAGGCGCATTTTGCTCAAGCCCAAGACTTTGCGGCATTGGGAAACCGTCCTTCATCAGGGTTTTCAACTTCAGCTGATATTGTTCTGTCGGAAAAGTATCTTGGAGTTTTTAGAGATGAACGGGGAGATAACCGGTTTACTTATCATCCGGAATATAACATTGAGTACAGTGGTTCGGTATATGGTTTATATGAAAAAGAACTGATTGCCATGCCGGTTGAATCAAGAAGCATTCTTTCGATTAATGAAGCTACAGGTTATCCGCCTCTATACTATTTATATATATCAGCCATAAACAGGCAATTTTGGAGCCTAGATTTGATCTCAAGGGTGTTTTTATCAAGGATAGTGACCGTTCTATTGTCTGTGGGATTAGGATTGGTGGTTTTTAATCTCGGAAAAATATTATTTAAAGATATTTTTTATGCCCATATTCTAGCCGCCTTGGTTGTGTTTCAGCCGATGAGAATGTTTTCTGGGGCAGGAGTCACCAGTGACGCTTTATATAATTTGATTTATCCGTTGGTAATTTTAACTGGACTTTTGTTTTACCGTCATCCCAGTTTTAAAAGATTGGTTTTACTTTTAGCCGCTGTTCTGGCCGGTATTTTAACTAAACAGCAATTCGTATTGTTATTTTTTTGGTTGGTTCCGATGGTTCTTATTCCGGTATTCCGGGAAAATAATCAGTCTCAAATGTTGGTAAAATCGGCGGTTATAGTAGGAATGATTTTTGGAATATTATTTATTATCGTAAATTTATTGGCAACATTTATTCCGTGGTTGGTCGGCCCTTTGACCAGCACGATTTTAAAAAGTGGTGGCATCCCTGATGTCTCAACGCCCATGTCTAATGAACCGTCGATTCTTCAATATTTATCGGTGATAACGCGTGAGGGTTATGCTCAAATCCTGCCGTGGTATTGGGGAGTTTACAGGTGGCTGTCGCTGACATTGCCATTTTGGGTTTATAGGACGATTAAAGTGGTCATGATAATTTCTTTTCTTGGTTGGATAACCGGATTTAAGAAAATAAAAAATATTGTCAATGGAAAATTATTATTATGGTTAGCCGGCAGTAGCGTAATTTATACATTAGGTATTTACTTCTGGAATTTGTTGTTTTGGAAAAGCCACGGATTTCCCTTCGGAATTCAGGGAAGATATTTTTTCCCTAATTTAACCGAGCATATGACAATTTTGTTGGTTGGATTAATTCTATTTGGTCGTTCTATTTCTTCTGTCATTCCCGTCCCCGATCGGAGTCGAGGGCAGGCTCCAGCGGGAATCTATTTAAATAGATTCCGGATCAAGTCCGGAATGACAATTGAAAAGATATTTGGATTAGTGGCAGCGTTGGGAATGGTTCTCTTTAACTGGTTTTCATTATGGTTTGTATCGCAGTCATACTATGGAGATATATTTAGTTATCAAACATTTTTTCTGCGGGCCAGCCAATATAAGCCGTGGTTTTTCAAAACCCCGTTATTAGAAGCATGGTTAGGGTTGGGGATATTAACAAGCGTCTGGTTTTTGCTGTCGTTGATAAGGTACACTAGAACACAAGACACTAGAACACAAGAACATTAAATCACAAGAACATTAAATCACAAGAGCACTAGAGCACTTGTTTTCATGCTTTCATGTTTTAATGATTTTATGCTAAATGAAATTGGATTTGCGCGATTAATTAGATATTTTATTTTCGGACTATGGGATTTAGTCTTTGGTTTATTGCCCTGGTCGCCACTGCGTGTTTTATGGATTAAATTGTTCGGGGCAAAAATTTCCTGGTCGGTTGTTGTGGAAAAGATTAATTTTATGAATTTAGACAGAACAGGGCTACAGGGTTTAACATTGGGGAATAAAGTGTTTTTGGGGACGGGCTCAATAATTGATTTGGCCGGTAGAATTGAGATCGGGGACCATGCCACGGTTTCTCCGGGGACAATAATTCTAAGCCATTTGTCTGTCGGATTTTCCGATCATCCTTTAATTAAGCATTATCCTAAAAGAGTTGAGAAAACCGTTATCGGAACAGGAGTTTTTATTGGGGCTAACTCTACAGTGTTGTCAGGGGTTACAATAGAAAAAGAAACAATGGTCGGAGCCGGAAGTGTAGTTACAAAAAACATTCCGGAAAAAGTTTTGGCAGTTGGGGTACCGGCAGAGGTCAAGAAAAAACTTACAAACGACAAATGAACAAAAAAACTCATAAACAAGAAAATTAGCAAACTGTTTTTTTATGTTTTTGCGTTTTTTTAGTTTTTTTGTTAGTTTGTGTATTTGTTAGTTTGTCAGTTTAATAAATTATGATTAGTCGTATACTCTTAATATTTATTCCGGTGACGGCAGCAGCCGTCGGACAGATGATTTTGAAAATCGGGATGACCCAAGTGGGAGAGCTGAAGTTTTCAGATGGTTTGGTTAACATTTTTTCGAGAACATTTACTAATTTATATGTTTTAGGTGGGTTAGCATTTTTTGGAGTAAATGCCATATTATGGTTGGTAGTTTTATCGCGGGAAAAATTGTCTTTTGCTTATCCGATGGTGGCTTTTGCTTATATTGTGACCATCTTACTGTCAAAATTTATTTTGCATGAAGATATTCCGCTGTTAAGATGGAGCGGTTTGGTTGTGATTATCGTGGGAATATTGATGATAGCTAAGAGCTCGAGTTAAAATCATTAAAACACGAGAACACGAGAACATTAAAACAAAAAGTGTTTTTATGACCTTTCGCCAAAAACTTTTCTTACTGTTTGTTTTAATCCTGGGTTTATCTCTCCGATTAACCAATTTATCTTCCTGGTTGCATTTTGAATTTGATGAAGAGGTAATTGCCTGGAAGTTAAGACAATTAGTGGAATTCGGAAAGCCTTTTTTGATTGGCGGCGGCACTCCTTTTGGATTTCATCTGGGGCCGGCATTTTATTATTTATCGGCGGTTCCGTTGTTTTTTTCACGTCTGGATCCGGTTGGTTGGGGAGTAGCCGCGGCGGTTTTTGGAACGGCAACAATTTGGCTGATGTGGTTGGCCGGGAAAACTTTATATAACGGAAGAATCGGACTGATGGTTGCCCTTCTGTGGGCAACAAGCTTTACGGCAGTAATGGCTGACCGCCATTGGTGGCCGTTGGTGTTGGACCCGATGTTGTCGTTGGTAGTCATTTTGTGTTTATACAAAATATTGAATCAGTCCCATAAGTCATCGCGATCCGCCAGTTGGCGGAGTGGCGATCTAGTGATCGACAAGATTGCCGCGTCGCAGACTCCTCGCAATGACAATTTGGTATGGTGGGTTGCGTTGGGAGCAACTCTGGCTTTTGCCTGGCAGGCCGATTTGACCGTCCTGCCTCTATTTTTGGCAGCAGGAGTTGTGGCGGTATTAAATTTTAAACGGCAATGGAAGGGAATCTTAACAGCGGGTGGGATTTTATTAATTTCGTTTTTGCCGTTGATTTTTTTCGAGATGCGTCATCCTGGAGCCAATCTAGGAAAATTGATGCAATGGTCTAATGTCTCTAGCCTGCAAAGAATCAATTTTAGCACGTTGTTATTTATACCTCAAAGTTTAAGTAAATTGTTGTTTCCGGTCTCCAATTTGGATGGTAATTTATTGAAGTTTTACTCATGGTGCAAGGAGATTGCCGATGGCAGGGTTGGCAATCAGCCTTGGTGGGTGGTGGTGGTAGTGATGGGATTATTGATATTTCCTTTTCTATATGTCATTCCCGCGAAAGCGGGAATCTATTTAAATAGATTCCGTGTCAAGCACGGAATGACAGATGAAGCGGATCGGATCTTGAGAATATTGATTTTGTCCGGGATTGGCGGAATCTTCATCTTCAGGTCAAGGGGCGGTAATTTATATGATTTTTATTTAGCGGTTTTATATCCGGTGGTGATATTGTTGGCAGCCGGAGTACTCGACTTTATTTGGGAGAAGTGGGGAAAAATCGTAGCAGTATCAGTATTGGGAATTATAGTCGGATTTAATTTATTTATTATTTCTAAGTCCTATCATCCGCAGGGATTGGCTGTAAAACAGCAGGCGGTGGCCTGGGCTATATCAAATGTAGGAAAAGAAGAATTTGATCTGGATTCAATTTCTAATTGCAGCCGTTACAATGGAATCAGATATTTGTTTCTATTGGGCGGGAAAGAGCCACAGTCCAGTTTTGTAGATCCGGATCTTTCCTGGTTGTATGATAAAAAAGGTGGCTATATGAAACCAAGATATTTGGTGACATTCATAACTCCGGATGATTTAACCCCGGAGCAAAATAAACAGTACAATCAATTGAAGACGGAGTCTATTGAATCTAAGTTTTTTAATTCCAGTCTTGAAGTGATAATTTCCGGATATGAATAAATTGCTAGAACTTTTTAAGTCTTTCAGAACTGCCACATTTAAAGATACGACGGTTGTGTTTATCGGGAATAACCTTTCTTCTGTATTGGGGGCGGTTTTCTTTTTTATATTAGCCCATCAGGCAGGTCCTGTAGTTTTCGGAATTTTTAGTATAGCCATTGCTGTTGCCATAACCGCGGTTGATTTGTTTGATATCGCTATAAACAACGCCATTATCAGTTTTGGTTCTAAATCCGGATGGATGGCGGTAGCCCTAAGGCATGGGCTAAAGAGAAAACTATTACTATCTACAATTTTTGCAATCCTTCTGTGGATTTTTATTCCGGCAGTAATCTGGGTATTGGGAAAACCTGAAATTTATTATGCCCTTAAAATATCTGTTTGGTTGATTCCTTCTAAAGCTTTATTTTCTTTTGTCAAAACTGCGCTTCAGGCAGGAAAGGAATTTTTTCTGGATTCCGCAGTAGACATTCTGTCGTCAGCCGTCAGGTTGGTAGGATTTTTTATCCTATGGAAAGTTGGCTTGTCCCCGTTGGCCTCGGCCCTTTGGAGTTATATTCTAGGCTTATTATTATCAACACTTATAGCTTTGCCGAAAGTCCGGGAGCTGATCAGTGTTGAAGCAGACGATAAATTTAATCATAAAGAATTTACCGTTTATCAGTCCTGGATGACTTTGGCTTTCGTGGCATCGTCAGTCAGCAGTAGATTGGATATTTTTTTCTTAACCAGAATGGTTTCTCTGGAAATGGTTGGTTGGTATCAGGCTGCGTTCCGGTTATATATGCCGGTTCAACAGTTGGCGTCGTCAATTTCCCGGGTTTTAGCGCCTAGATTTGCGTCGTTTTCTAACCGTGATGAATCTAAAATATATTTAAAGAAAGCATTATTTTTGTCCGGCGGTTTGGCGGCATCCATGTTTTTATTAATTCCGGTTTTTCCGTGGGCGATAAAATTTTTGTACGGTAATAATTTTCAGGGTTCAATTGTTTTTGCCTATTGGATGATGGGATATTTCTCTTTGTTTTTATTTTCTACCCCCTGGTGGAGCCGTCTACTTTATTATCATGCAAATGCCAAAAAATTTGCCCTACTATCCATTCTCCAGTTGATTGTATTGGCAGTTGCAGTTCCGTTTTCCATCGCAAGTTTAGGTGCCGCCGGAGTCGCAATTGCCCTGTTTGGATCATTGGCCCTTTCCACAGTTTTAGCGGCTATTTAGTTTATGAAGTCAAAAGTATTTTTGGCATTTCTGTCGGGATTAATGTTTTTAGCATTATCGGAAGTTTTTTTCCGTTGGGATAATTACCGTAACAGGAATATTGAAACCAGAGCATGCCGCCGCCAGAGTCAGCGGTTTCATCATGAATTGATTCCGGGCACAGTTTGCCGGTCTAAATATCCGGAATGGGATGTTGAATTCAGAGTTAATAATTTAGGATTCAGGGGGCAAGATATGGAAATCCGAAAACCTTCAGACGTTTACAGGATATTACTGGTCGGAGATTCTTTTACAGAAGGAGAGAGCGTTGCGGAGAATTATACTTTCTCTAATTTGACCGGAAAAGAAATAACTTTGGAAACCGGGCATAAAACAGAAGTGGTAAATATGGGGGTGATGAGTTATGCTCCGGCGGTTTACTATCGGATGATTAAGGATAAGGGTTTGCCGTTAAATCCGGATTTAGTCATAGTTAACGTGGATATGAGCGATTTTCAAAATGATTACGCTTATGCAAAAGATATGGATGTGGACGGAAATTTTCAGAATATTTTATTCCAACAGCAAATGGGACAACCGCATATAGCTATCCCGGCGGTTAATTCTAAAATTAAATTTTGGCTGCGGTCTAATTCCGTTTTCTATGCTGAGGTGGCCGACAGAATAAAACAGCTGGTCCGTAAAATTAAGAAGTTGCCGGAACCGACGGTGTTTTTGGCTAATGATCTAAATAGTGATCCTCACTACATCACCAGATCAGAAGAAAATGCTGCAAATCCACAAGCTTGGAAAGAAATATCAGCCAATTTAATTAAAATCAGGGATTTATTAAAGCAAAAAAAGATTCCTTTGATCGTTACGACTTATCCTTATGGCCATCAGGCAGGAGAAGATGAATGGGGTAAAGGCAGGATTAGAAATGGATTTGAGGCGGGGAAATTATATCCGACGACGGCTGCTGATCTGTTGGTTGAACTTGGAAATAAAAACGGAATTAATGTGATTAATTTTGTTCCGGATTTTAAAGAGGCAGCTAATAAAGAAGCCGGTTTTTTGTACTATCCGCAGGATGGCCATTTTACCGAAAAAGGTCACCGGGTAATGGCAGATTTATTAAAGGAGGTTATAAATGATTACTTTACACTCGATCGTTAAAAACGAGGGCAGATTTATTAAAGCTGCTTTAATTTCGGCTTTGGTGTCTAAAGAGGTTAAGAGAGCTTTGGTTTGGGATACCGGATCGACCGACGGCACTGTTAAACAAATTTTGTCAATTAAAGACAAACGAATCGAGTTTCAACAAAAAGGGAATGTTGACAGAAGCGGTTTAGCTCAACTCCGTAACCAACAATTGAAGGCAACCAAAACTCCGTGGATTTTATTGGTTGACGGAGATGAAATCTGGCCGGAGAAAAATCTCCAAAATTTGGTTCTAACTATAAAACGGTGTGGGCCCGAAACTATTGCCCTGGTAAACAAAACTAGAAACGTCGTTGGAGATATTTATCATTACTTGCCTGATTCCGAGGGCCATTATCAGATTGGTTCCTGGACCGGGCATTTAAATATCAGAGCAATCAGAAACTTGCCCGGATTAACCGTCAAAGGAGAATATCCGGATGAATGGTATGAATATGAAGGCAAAAAAATTCAGGAGCAGCCGGAAAAACTGGAGTTTGCGGATATTTGGTACCTCCATACCACGCATTTAAAAAGATCAGATAACTGGCTGGCGGAACTTAAGACAGTTGATAGATTAAAAAAACATAAATGGTTTTATTGGCTAAAAAGAATTAAATTAAATGAAATGTCTCAGGTTGAAGTGCCGGATATTTTACGTTAAATAAAATTACTGTCAATATTTTAGCGCACGTGCGCTAAAATATTGACAAATAAACTTCAACTGAACCATTTAGAGGTGGCTTAAAACGATGATTGATTGGACTGGGGTCATCAGCGAGCTTAGCATAATGAATTTCTGACGGATAACTTTCTAAGCTACAACGATTGGCAATATTCTGTAGTATGTCTTCATTACCCCACTCCGGAAAAATGATTACAGAATCAGGGCAGACATTTAAATTTGCCAACTCTTGGGCTCCGTGGACCACTAAATTTGTGTGGAAACGGAAAGAAAAATCATCATAGTTGACTGCCAAGCTTTTTATTCCACGAAATTCTTTAGAATTAAACATTTCTATTATCCGTTCATTGGTTCCGGTGTAGGGGTGGGTTATTTCGAATAAATAATTTGGCAGAAGTTTAAGATTTGGATAAAAAGCGATAAATACGGTTGCGATGGCTAATTTGTTAGGAAGGGAAATAATTATTTTGGCAATCATGAAAACAAAAAAGGGGATTAGCGGAACCAAATAGCGGAAAAAATAAGGATGATTTACGGTGTATAGTCCTAGATTGGAAAATATTATTAATGAAAATAAAAGAGTGGTTGTCCCAAGGTTCTTTTCGTCATTGCGAGAAGCGTTAGCGACGTGGCAATCTGAGTTTGAATAAGATTCCCACGTTCGCCTGCGGCGGCCTCGGAATGACTTATTAAATAAAGAAAATGATACTGGAATCAAAAGAAAAACCGGAAAAATATATTTATGGATATAGATATAGTGCCAATGGAGATTTTGCTTAATAATTTCTAAATCAAAATTGAGATTTTGGCCTCCGATTTTCAGCCAGATTGCCCAGGGAAGAGTAAAGAGAAGAGAGATCGAAAAGGCTGTTATAAATTCAATAAAGGCCCGGCCTTGCGATACAGCAAGGCCGGGCCTTATCAGACTATATATCTGATGAATCCAGAAAGAAATTTGTAAGGCTAGCGCTCCGGGGAGAAAGCTATGAAAAAGCAGGATACTACCGAGGATATATTTAAAGGACGTTTCTATTTTATATTTTAAGGTTACACCTTGAGTTGTCTCAAGGTGTAACCTTTTTAGAATAATTAAGTATCCATCCACCGCCATTAGAGTAAACAACAACGCCAATGAATAATATCTGGCCTGCCGGATATGCAATAAAAGCGGGACTGAAGTTAAAACCAAGCTAACTGCTAAAAAATAAAACAATCTGTTTTTCGGGCCGTTTTTTACTACAAAACCAATCCAATAGTAAAAGAATAAAATTCCGGCAAGAGCAAATGGTAGTCTGGCGGTCAGCGCGGAAATTCCGAAAAGCTTAAACGATAGTGCGGTAACATAAAATTGGAGCCATGGATGCCAGCGCCATAATTTGCTTACTGAAAATTGATAATTCCAGTCTTGGCTGATTGGGCCCTGATCGTCATAAGCGTATGGCAGCCAATTATTTGATTTAACCATTTGCTTTGCCACCAAGGCGGTTTCGGCTTCATCCTGCCATAGCGCTCTGGCGCCAAGATTTGGGATAATTAGCAAGGCAAAAATAACAGTTAATATAATTCTTACCCGGGAATATTTAGATTTTGTCATGTTCTGATTTGGTCTTCAAAAATAAAATCGTCAGCCCAACGATAGTGGCGGAGGATATGAGAAATCCGATTTTGTATGAAAGCGGGTCGTATTTGAGGGTTACTTCAGAAGTGGAAACCGAAGATGGTACTATGACTGCCTGTTGGTTGATATTGACAGGATAAATTTTAGTCGGCAGTCCGCTGATGTAAGCTTTCCAGCCGGGATACCAGCTACGGTTGAAAACTACAATTTTTTCGTTTTCATTAGGCATATCGTTACTTTCCCATAGGACTTCACCCGGAGTGAAATCAGGGCTGGCCATTCTTCCCAGCGCTTCCCCGGTGTCTTTTACCGGATAAATCCGGTTTGACTCCCAAACTTCCGGCATGGCCTCCGGATTCTCTATGACATTAATTTTTCCGGATGAAGAATCGATAATATGGGTGACGCCAAAAACATCACGGATATTTTTTCCCAAAGCGTCATTGCCGTAAATGAAATGTCGGAATATGTCAAACCGCCGCGGATACTGTTGAGCATATGCGCCTAATTGTTTAATATTAAAAATTATGTTTGAATTAGGCCCCAATGTTTTTCCAGCATAGCGGACAAGGCTTTCTTTTCCTTCCCATCCCTGATAAGCGTCAGTTTTATTCCATAAGTTTTCCTGGCCGGTGGTAATTATCTTGGAGTCAGAGTTTAGTTGATTTATAAATCCCGGTTTGCTTAGCCATAATTCATCTTTTCCCCACAGGTGATAACCGCGGAAAGTCCACGCCATCTGAAAAATGTGCAACAAGGCAATCACAATCATAATTTTCATCCGTGAATTTTCAGAAAATCCGGAAAGTATTTTTAATAAAAATAATCCGGATAACAATCCAAATGAAATATTGGAGAATGCCAGGAAACGGGACTCTATTCTGGTGAATGATAGCGGAGGAATCTTAAACAGTAACCCGGCCGGAGTATTTTTCCCTAAAGCCATGATTAAGCTGACCGCAAAAACGATAAAAATTGCCCTCCGTCCCATCACGTATTTTGCCGATTCAGGTTTGCTTTTATTTATTGCGCCAAAAATCAACACTAAGATAGGGATGATTCCTATATAGAGTAAATTTTCCCAAAATATCGGCCAGCTTTTCCCGTAATATGAATAAGTGCCTTGGGCAGGATTGCCGAATATGAAAGGGTAGAGAACCGTCAATAAATTTTTTACCGGCAGGGGATGAATATATCTTTGGTTGGAGGCCGATGAAATAGTATCGGACTGCTTAACCAATTCAATTAGCGGAATCAGCTGAACTGCCGATAGCAAAACTGCGACTAATGCCCCGGCGGTTATTTTGAGTAGATTAGGGATTTTGTTTCGCCAATTTCTGGCAGCAGAATAGATCACTAAAATAAATACGCAGTTAATAAATGTTTGTGGATATCCAACCAAAATCATTTGAGCCAATATCAACCCTAACCATAGTATCGGGCGTGATCCATTGCCGGTAATTAATTTTTCGGTAAATAACAGAGCCCAAGGGATAAAAGAGAATGACTGCAATAAATTAAGATGTGTCATCTGGACAATAAAATAACCGTTAAATGAAGCAAATAATGCTGATATGAAACTTAAGGTTTTTGATAATCCTATTCTTCTCATCAATAAATACGATCCGGAGAACGTTATAAGAAATGTTAATAAAATAGCGATAGTAAATGCTTGCGGCATTGGAAATAGCCCAAAGACCAGCCAATTTATTGGGCTAAAAGCCCCGATTTGTCCTTCGGCTGCAATCGGGAAACCGTTGCCTATCATATCTGTCCAAAAAGGAATTTTTCCCTGTTTTAATGATTCGCTTAACAGATTTTTAAGAGGGTAATTGAAGTTCCAAACATCCGATAGTCCGTAGTCAGGTGTAACCAGCATATAATTTAGTATACAATTCCGAAATATGGATTTAGCAAAGATTTGGTCACAGGTTCCGGCCGACTATTTTTCTTCAGGAATTAAAACAAATTTCCTGCAGAAAATTTGGCATGGTAGGAAATTAGGGGCGGTGGCAGAATCTATCGGCATAACAAAGATTAATGTTTTAGTTGAAGTCGGATCGGCTGACGGAAGTTTTGTCAATTCATTGTCCAAAATAATTAATGTAAATAATATAATTGCCATAGATCCGTATTTGCCGCCTCTTATTTTCGGAAAGAAAAAGTACCGTAACATAGTTTTTATTCAGTCTGATGCTCACCGTCTGCCATTGAAGAATAAATCCGTTGATTTAATTACAATTTTGGAAACTTTGGAACATGTTGTTGAACCGTACGGAACTTTGATGGAATTAAAAAGAATTATTAAAAAGGATGGGCATATTATTGTTGAGATTGATAGCGGGAGTTGGCTTTTTCAGGTGATTTGGTTTTTTTGGAAAAAATTCGGCAAGGGGAAAGTTTGGAGCGGGGCCCACCTGACTTTTTTTAATGTCGAACTTTTGGAGGGGTTATTTAAAAAATCCGGACTGAAAATTGAGGAAAAGAAAATGTTTAATTGGGGGATGGGAGTATGTTACAGGTTGCGTCTTTAATTGCAATTCATATCCTGATTTTAACTCAGCTCCGGTTTGAGGTTTGGCCGGAGATGTTGCTGATGCCGTATTTGATGAATCACGGTTTTGAACTTTACCGGGACATGATTGTGCCGTGGACTCCGGGGTTAATGTGGATTCTGCAGGGGTGGTTTTGGTTAATGGGGATATCTGTCTGGAATTTAAAAATTTTGAGTTGGTCAATAATAATTTTAATCGATATTTTGATTTATTTAATTGCTGCCAAGCGCTGGGGGAAAATAGCCGGAATTATTTCCCTGATAAGTTTTTTTCTTTTGCAGCCATTGTTTGACGGGAATGGTTTATGGTTTGATTTAGCGGTTGTACCGCTACTGTTGCTGGCGTTTCATTTTAATAATCCCTTGTTTTTGGCACCGGCATTCTTGATTAAACAATCGGTGGTATGGTTGTTTCCATTGTTTTGGAAACAGTGGAAACGTTTGGTTTTGGGGGTCGCCGGGGCAATCGGGTTGAGCTTGGTCTGGTTTTGGTCTAAAGGAGCACTTAGCGATTATTGGTTTTGGGCATATGATTTTACTTTTAGGCTTTTTCCGCGGATGCCGGGACATTTGGACTTTGGAAATTGGAAGTTGTGGGCGCTAGCGTTGGCGCCATTTGTATTAATTGGGGCGATTAGGGTAATAAGGGGAATAAGGGGGAAAAGAGTGATAGGGGAAGAGCCATTAGCGTGGGCAGGACTGGCGATTTTATTTGCTTTACCCCGGTTTGGTTTATTCCATTTTCAGCCGGCAGTTGCGTTTTTAGCTCTGGAAATTGGGAGTCTATATAAATGTTATAAAAGCTATAAAGATAATAAAATTTATATTTTAATTAGTTTAATGGTGATTTATTTAGGATTTTCTTGGTTCAGGGTAATCCAATCTCAATGGCAAAAGCAGGACAGATTTTTGGAGCCGGAAATTTATCAAACCGCGGCAAAAATAACACTGGAGACAGACAAAAACAAGTCTGTACTATTGGTTAACGGTCCGGAACTGGCGTACGTTTTATCCGATAGATTGCCGCCTAAACCGTGGCTAACCCTATTTCCGTGGTTTTTAGAATTGCCGGGATTTCAAGAAAAATTAATAAACAAATTTAAGCAACAAAATCTAGAGCAGTTGTATCGGTTCCCTTATCAGAATGAAAAAGAGTTTGTCCCTGGATCTTATCGGCCGGTTAAGTTGTTAGAATATCTTGATTTAATGTCACAATGAAATATTGGCCGCTAATTTTAGCCTTACTTTCTGTTTTTATAATTTTTTCACCGGTATTAAACACTTATTTTTCCCAGGATGATTGGGTATTTTTATCTCATACCTACAAACAGCCGTTTATAAAAATATTTGATCATCATTTAGATGTATTTTACCGGCCGGTCGGCCAACAATTATTTTTTTGGATAGGGAGCGGATTGTTCGGTTTGGACGCAGGTGGGTTTCACTTCCTTGGGATTCTTGTACATCTATTGAATATTATTTTGCTATGGAAATTATTTCGATATTTCCCTGCGGAGCAGGGTCCCGCTTCGCGGGATAAAATTTTAAGCAATACAAAATTATTTCTTCTATTGTTTTACGCGGTTAATCCGGCTCATTTTGTGGCTTTGAATTGGCTGACACAAGTTGATTTGGAAATTGCGGTGAGCTTTGCGTTGGCCTCAATATATTTGTTAAGGTCTGACCTTAGCGTACGCCAAGGTCAGACCTTATTAGATGTTGCAAAGAAAACAGGTGCGCTTTTATTGTTTTTATTCGGAATTTTGTCGCATGAAGTTGTAGTTTTTTTGCCGGTGGTCTGGTGGGTTTGGTTTAAGCAGAAAAGAATGGCTGTTCTCGGATTGATTTCCGGCCTATCTCTGATCGGCGCCAAATTTTTGGCCAATCCATTTTCATCCCATGCCGATTACACTGTTTCAACTAATATTTCGGGGATTCTTTCGACCTTGAAATGGTATGGGTTGAGAGCCTTATTTATCCCTGAAGGAGTTAGGAATTTTCCGTATTGGATTACTATCGGGAGTTTAATCACGCCGGTTTTATTGATTTTAATTTTCCGTCAAAAAATAATTAAAGGGATGCTATTTTATTTTTTGGGAATTTTACCGGTGTTGGGATTCGGAAGCCATTTGTTGGCGGCGTATGCAATTTTCGGGATTGCGTTAATGGTGATTGAGCTGTCGTCATCTCGAGCTTGTCGAGAGATCCAGCGAAGCGATTTAGATCGCCCCGACTCAGTCGGGGCTAGATTCCTCGGCTTCGCTCGGAATGACACGATTTATTTGTTAATGCTTGTTTTGATATTGTCTTCGATGATTTTCATTCACTTTAATTATTCAAATCATTGGAGTACAACCAGGGGAATTGTCTCTCAAAGATTAACCAGCGAATATTTTATTTCCGGGGTAGAACGCCGGCCGGAAATTTTAGCGCGGGCGGAAAATTTTAAAGAGAATCATGAAATTTATTTTTCTTCAATGATGGGAAGGCAGTATGAAGTTTTGGACAGGGGCGGCGGCCGCGGAATAATCGATTTCTTATTTTATCGGAGTAATGATATGACAACGCAGTTTCTTCCCGACGCTCAATATTTCAAGGACAATATTATCTCCGGAAAATTTCCGGTTTGGAATCCGTGGATTATGGCCGGAATGCCATATCTTCTGGATCCGCAAAACTTTTTATGGTACCCGCCCAATTATCTTTTACTGCTTATGCCATTGGAATTGGGATTTTTCATTTTACTGATTGGCCATTTACTCTTTGCCGGTTTATTTGTGCGTAAAGTATCAGATACTTTACAAGATACTTTACAAAAGAATAACTGGGTTGGATGGTTGGGGGCGGGGATGTTTATGTTTTCGCCGAAGTTAATCGGACATATTGAGGAAGGGAATTGGAGCTTGGTAATTGCTGCCAGTTGGCTACCGATGTTGTATTGGAGTCTGAAAAATAAAAGGTTTAATTGGTTGGCAATTTCTTTGTCGGCCATTATTATAAATAATTTGAATATTGGATATTATTCTCTCTTATTTACTATTTTATTTTTTATCCTTATAAAAAGGTCTAACCTTGCCAAAGCAAGGTTAGACCTTAAGATACTAAAAACATTTGTTGCAGTAATACTTTTAACCATTCCCCGCTGGCTGCCTTTAGTATTATTTGGCAATCAAACCGTCAGGGCTAATTTGCAGGAAGCGCCGTTACCATTTTGGAGTTGGATAAAAATTATGAAAAGCTTGTTTTTTCCATTGGCCGGAGGGCATCCGGTATTGCAAAATGAGGAAGTGTTATATGTTGGGATAATCCCAGTTTTGTTGATTACTGTGTATTTGTTGTTTAAAGGCCCGGCCTTGCTAAGGCAAGGCCGGGCCTTATTTTGGTTTGTTTGGTTGACGTTTATTTCATTGGTTGCTTTAAATGTTAAAACCCCGATTTATTTTTTGATTAAACTCCTCCCCGGTTTTTCCCTTCTGCGGATTACCACCAGACCGTGGATTTTTATGTCATTAGCATTGGCGTTGGCGGTGCCAATGATTGTTAAACAGATTAGGGAAATAGGGGAGATTAGGGGGATAAGGGTAAATAGAAAAATAGTGAATACGGTAATCGGTGTTTTGTCAGGATTAATATTAGCTGAATTTATATGGTTTGACTGGAAAATATTCGTCAGGAGAGAAATCGTTTTGGATAAGGTGCCTATTGGGTTTTACCAGATAATGGCCTCATCGGGAAAGTCTGTCAGGGCGTATTGCACGACAGGTTGTTTGGATAGGTTGACTGCCCAAAAAATGGGGATTGCGGTATTGGGCGGGAATAATCCGGTCCAGCTGACTTCATTTGTTAATTACTTACAAAAAGTCGGAGGATACACGGAAACTGGTTATTTCCCGATTTTGCCGCCATATACGGTTTTTAATCAACAGCCACAGCCAAACGCTGAGGAGTTAGCCAAAACCGCAACAAAATTCATAGTTTCGCCTTATGAACTGAAGGACGATAATTTGGAGTTAGTTGATCAGGAAGGGAAGTTTCGTTTATACCGGAATGACGCTAAAATGATACAGTTTAAAGACCATTACTTTGAACTTTATTAGTCATTGCGAGGAGTCACGATCCAATCGGGCGACGTGGCAATCCAGATGAGATTGTCACGCTCCCTTTGGTCGCTCACAATGACCTAAATTATGAAAATCGTTTTTATTAGTAGATACCAGGGAAAAGTTGAAAGAGGAGTAGAGAATTATGTGAAGGAGTTGGGAGAACGGTTGAGTGGGAAACATCAGGTTGAGATTTTGACTTCGGCCTGGCAGTTACTGGGAAATCAAAAAAGGCCAGGCCTTCCGGTTGGCGAAAGGCCGGGCCTTAAAATAATTTATCCGTTAAACGGTTACTGGCAATCTTTGGGGTGTCGGATTTACTCATGGTTAACCGATGCGAAACTGGTTTTGGGCGGTCATGCCGGTATCGGCCGTGATGACAGATGGAATTTATATATGTTTCCGGATTTGTTTATTGCGTTTTCCCAAAAAGGATTTGATTGGGCAAAAAAAGTTAATCCGTTTATCAAAATCGTTAAAATTTATCACGGAGTGAATTTGGAAAAATTTAATCAAAATGTTAAATCTGCCGAACTTGATTTGGAAAAACCGAGATTTGTTGTGGCGTCGAATTTGGTTGAATATAAGCGGGTTAAGGAGACAGTTAGGGCGGTGGCGAAACTTAAAAAAGGAAGCTTGTTAATTTTAGGTGAAGGGCCGTTGGAAAAAGAGATAGACGAGTTGGGAAATCAGTTGTTGAATAATTCGTCATCGCGAGCGAAGCGTGGCGATCTGATTGATAACGAGATTGCCACGTCGCCCGCCTGCATCAGCTATGCTGAAAGCATTGCGGGCAGGCGGACTCCTCGCAATGACTATAAACAAAATAGATATCTTCGGCTGAAAGTTCCGCACGGCGAAATGCCGGAATATTTAAACTCTTGCGACGTATTCACTTTAGTTTCGGAAGAATCAGAGGCTTTTGGATTGGTTTATCTTGAAGCCTTGGCCTGCAATTTGCCAATTGTGGCGACAGATGATTCTTTGCGACGCGAGTTGATTGGCGACCACGCCGCAATCCGCCTGTCGGCGGAAAGCAGGCGGGCAAGCGCCGGAATTTTGGTAAAAAATCCGGAGAATATCGGGGAATACGCCAATGCTTTGGAGCTGGCGGCGAAGATTGATTGGGGAGATAAACCGGTAAATCAGGCGAAAAAGTTTGGGTGGGGAAAGATCGAGGAAAAATATTTAGATCAATTTAAAGGGATTTAATCAATGCTAAACAGAGATTTTATGTGATCAATTGAGTGAGGCTGTTGTCTAGTATTGCAAGTGTCGCATAATAGTTGAACTGTAGCTGGAACATTTATATCCTCGACAAATGCTAAGATATTTATGCCCGAGGATGTATATCTCTCTTTTATCTGCATGCCTAACTGGACTGCCTTAACTGGAGGTAGTGGATCGCTGGTCATAAGGCATCGAGCCCTTGGAGCATAATACTCAGGATATTTATCTAGGATGACGAGTCTGGCACTCTTTTGATCTGGTGTCGGCATATTAATTTTGGCGACTGTGCAATAATATTGATTGAAGCAAGTATATACCTTTTGTCAAATTTGTCAAATGATTGATATTTCGGTCATCATTCCGGTTTATAATGAGGAGAAAGTTATTGGGAGGTGTCTGGAGTTGTTGGTGCGGCAGACGTTGAAGCCGAAGGAAATTATTGTGGTGGATGATGGGTCGATGGATGGGACGCTGAAGGCAATTGAGATTGCCGCGTCGCAGACTCCTCGCAATGACATAAAAATTTTGAGACAAGATCACAAAGGGGCCGGGGCGGCGAGGAATAAGGGGGCAAAGCTGGCGACGGGAGAAATTTTGGTTTTCGTGGACGCGGATATGACTTTCAGCAAAACATTTCTTGAGGATTTGGTTAAGCCGATTTTAGACGGAAAATCGAAAGGCACATTTTCTAAATTGGAATATATTGCCAACTGGAACAACCGTTGGGCCAGATTTTGGAATTATCAAAAGGGAATTTATGAGCCAAGAGCAATTCCGGCGGACTATCCGGAAACAGCGCCGGTATTCCGGGCAATTTTGAAATCAGAATTTGAGAAGGTTGGCGGATTTGATGAAATGAAAGGTTATAACGATGATTGGAGTTTGAGTGAAAAATTGGGTTATCACGCGACCGCGGCAAAGGCCGGATTTTTTCACTATAATCCGGAAAATCTGACCGAAGCCTTTATCCAAGCCAGATGGGCAGGGAAAAGAAAATATAAATTCGGCATCTTAGGCGGATTGATAAAAGAATTTCCTCTGTGGGCGGCGATAACCGGGACGATTAGGGTAATCAAGGACAGAGGGGAAATCGCGGAGTCTCTTCCGATTTTGCTAATATTGTATCCGATGTTTCTGATAATGGTTAAAACTGCGGTAACAATCGGGATCATAGAATTTGCGTTTCTTGGGAAACCGTCAAAATAATGAATAAATTTATTAAATCGGGGATATCCGACAAATTTTGGCTGTTGATAATTCTGGCCGTTGGTTTTTGGATAAGGTTAGTCGGACTTGGGCAGTCATTATGGTTGGATGAGGCAATTGAATGGTGGGCGGTAACATCTTTTGATCTGAAGCAACTGTTGTTTGGCTATATGGCCGGAGATTTCAATCCTCCGGGCCATCATTTATTGCTCTGGTTCTGGGTTAGAATTTTCGGAGACTCGGAAATCTCATTACGTTTTCCGTCGGTTTTATTCGGGATTGGAATAGTTTATCTGACATATAAAATCGCCAAATTAATTCTTGGTAAAAAAGATGAGCTAATAGGAGTTTCCGGGTTGCCGCTAAGGGCTTCACATATCAGCGCTATTTTTGCCGCTTTTTCCGGATTGCTGATTTATTATTCCCAGGAAGCCAGAATGTATTCGATGGCGGCCTTTTTTACGGCCTGCGCTTTTTACTTTTTAATTAAAAATGAATCCCTGAAAAATAAATTAGGAATTAGTTATATTTTATTTACAATTTTTTTCGCTGTAGGATTATATTCTCATTATTTAGTTTGGTTATTGTTGCCCATGCTGTTTATAACCGGTAAAAAATACATTTTGCCGTTGGTGGCTGTAATTCCATGGATCCCAATGTTATTTAAGCAATTGGCATCAGGACTGTCTGCGGCCGGGAATCCGGTTTGGGCTAATTTAAGCCAAACGTCTGTTAAAAACGTATTGCTGGTGGCAATTAAGTTTGTTACAGGCCGCGTTCCTTTCCCGGATTCAGGAGGCTTGCTTATATTGACAATCATTTTTGTTGCCGCCTTTTGGTTTTTGGCGGTTAACGGAATTAAGGAATTGTCGGAGAAGCAGGAGTCTAAACGTATTTTAACGATTTTATTGGGCTGGATAATTTGGCCGTTGGCATTGGGAGCAATAACCGGAATTTTTGTGCCGGTTTTTTCTTATTTCAGATTATTATTTATTTTACCTCCGGTTTTAATTTTGGCCGCCATCGGAACCATGCGTCAGCGTTGGTTACTGGAGCCAATGGTTTTGGGCATGATGATAGCGTCGGCAATTTATGTTTCCGGAGATACTTACCGCCGGGAAAACTGGGTCGGGGCCGCAAATGATATAGAAAATCATGAATCAGGAGCTGTAGTAGTTATCCATCCGGCAGTCCGGCCGCCGTTTGACTATTACAATCGAGGAAGGTCGGAAGTCTTGCCATCGACCCAAATTCCAGATTCCAGATTCCAGATTCCAGATTCCTTCTGGTACATCCCCTATGCCCAACCTATTTTTGATATTGATGATTCAACCAGAAAGATATTTGAGTCGCAGAATTTCAGGAGAACTTACCAAAAGCATTTCCGCGGAGTGACAGTTGAGCATTGGGTGAGGGGAGACTAAATGCGGACACCATGGTATAGATGGCATCCGGAATTGGCAATGAGATATTTGCCGGTGGTGGAAATAATTCAGAAGATTGGCCCGACAAAAGCTCGCAGACTCGCATTTAGACGGGCAGATCCAATTTCAATACTTGAAATTGGATCTGGTGGATTGGGAATAGCTCCATATTTGAAAATGCCGGTGACTGGGGTGGACGTTGAATTTAAACCACCATTTCACCCAAAGTTAACCAGAGTAATCGGCAAAGCGGAAAAACTGGATTTTGGCGATCAATCGTTTGACGTAGTAATTAGTTCGGATATGTTGGAACATTTGCCGCCAGACATGAGAGAGAAGGCTATTTTTGAGATGATTCGGGTGTCAAGACTGGGAGTTGTTATCGGGGTTCCCTGCGGCACCGCAGCAGCCGAACATGATATGGAACTGCGAAGCGAATATATAAAAGTTAACAAAAAAGAATTTCCGTTTTTAAAAGAACAGGTGGAATACGGTTTACCTGACAAAACTGATATAATTGCTTATATTGACAAAGCATGTAAAAAGTTGGATAGAAAGATTAAATTGACAGTTTCCGGCAACGAAAATATGACTACCAGAAAGTTTTTAATGCGCGGTTGGATGAGCTCTAATTTCTTGGTAAATGTTTTTTTCAGAAAAATTTTATTGCCCTTCATTCCGTTGTTTATGTTATTAGAAAGGCCGCCGTATTATAGACAGATATTTTTTGTGGAAATAATAAGAAATGGCTACAAAGGCTAGAAAGGTTAAAAAGGTTACAATTTGTTAGAATCTGATTTTCAACCTTTTAGCCTTTTGACCTTTTAACCTTTTATTTTAAATTATGCGTATCGGAATTGACGTTACAGCGGGAATTTATTCGGGAACAGGAGTAGCTTCCTATTACCGGTCGTTGGTACCGGAGTTAATCAAGCAGGGCAAGGATTGCGAATTTGTACTATTGGGTTATGCCATGCGGCGGTATTCAGATCTAAAATTGGCAAATAAAAAATTTTTCCTGCCTCCGAGATTAATGGAAATACTTTGGAATAAAATGCACATTGTTCCGGTGGAAACTTTTACCGGAGACTTGGACGTTTTTCACGCTTGGGATTATTTGCAACCTCCGGTTAAAAAAGCCAAAGTGGTAACTACTATCCACGACTTAACCACTATAAAATTTCCACTTTATCATCATGAATCTACGGTTGAAGCCCAAACTCACCGGTTGCGGTGGGTGAGGAGGGAGGCGGATATTATTTTAGCCGATTCATTGGCTACAAAGAGGGATATTGTTGAGTTGCTTGGGATTCCTGAAAATAAAGTAAAAGTTGTTTATCTGGCTGCGGGAGAGCAATATAAAAAATTCTCCCGCGAAGCGGGATCAGGCTCTGCCGGAAGAATTGCAGAAATAGAACGAGTTAAAAAGAAATATGGCATTGACGGGGAATATTTTATTTCAGTCGGGACTATGGAACCGCGGAAAAATTTAAAACGAGTCATTGAGGCTTTTTCAGGAGTCAGGAGTCAGGAGTTTGGAGTCAGAAATTTGGTTGTTGTTGGAAAATCCGGGTGGGGTGAAAACTTACCGAAGGTAAACGATGTTAATTTCCTGGGGTTAGTTCCTGATGATGATTTGCCCGGACTTTACGCAGGGTCTGCCGGACTAATTTATCCGTCTTTATACGAAGGGTTTGGTTTGCCGGTTTTGGAAGCCATGACCGTCGGCTGTCCGGTTTTGACTTCAGATAGGGGGAGTTTGGAAGAAGTAGCCGGTAAGGCGGCGGTTTTGGTTGACCCGGAAAATATTGAGTCTATTGTTTGGGGAATTGAATCTTTAATAAATGATAGGGAAAAATTAATAGCCAAAGGGTTGAAGCGTTCTGAAAATTTTAGCTGGGAAAAAACCGCGGCCGAAACTTTATCAATTTATAAATCATTATGTTAATTGGAATTGACGGTAACGAAGCCAATATTAAAGAAAGAGTTGGGGTGAATGTATGGGCGTTAGAACTGCTAAAGCAGTTCGAAAGGAAGAAGGAAGAAGGAAGAAGGAAGAAGGAAGAAATAAAATTTCAGATTTATTTGTCGCGGCCACCGTTATCTGATATGCCTGTGGAGACGGGCAATTGGAAGTACCGGGTGATTGGGCCGGGTAGATTTTGGAGTAGGTGGAGATTGCCGCTTGACTTGTATTTGCATAAGCCCCGGCCTGATGTGTTTTTATCCCTCTCCCACTATGCTCCGAAATGGTCTCCGGTTCCGCGGGTTGTTTGCGTCATGGATTTATCATTTTTAAAATATCCGGAAGCTTTTAAACCGGCGGTATTGTGGCAGTTGGTGAATTGGACCAAGGAGTCGGTAAAGAATGCTGATCATGTGATTACAATATCTGAATTTAATAAAAAAGAGATCGTTCGGGAGTATAGATATCCGGAGGAGAAGATTACTGTCGTATACCCCGGAATTTCTGAAATATTCAAAGGTCGGACCTTGGCTACCCAAGGTCCGACCTTAAGAGGCAAGAAATATATTTTATTTGTCGGCACCAGACAGCCGAAGAAGAATTTGCCAAGGTTGATAGAAGCGTTTGGGATGGTGCGAAAAAAGTTCCCAGATGTCGAATTGGTGGTGGTAGGAAAGACTTGGGGACAGTTTTCAGAGTCGAAAATTGCGGAGTATTTAAAGGCCAGGCCTTGCTTAGGCAAGGCCTGGCCTTATCAAATGCCAGCCGGAATTAAATTTCTTGGATATGTCCCAAATGAAGATCTTTCGGAGCTTTACGCCGGGGCGGAAGCTTTAGTCTTGCCAAGTTTATATGAAGGTTTTGGAATTCCGGCAGCCGAAGCAATGAGTATTGGGACTTTGGTTGTGGCAAGTAACGCCGCCAGCTTACCGGAAGTAGTGGGTGATGCCGGAATTTTGTTTGCCCCGCTTGATATAAAAGATATGGCCCAAAAAATTGAAATGGCGTTGTCTATGGATAAAGTTCAAAGACAAAAATTGATTAAAATTGGTATGATAAGAGCCAAGAAGTTTAACTGGAACACCGCGGCCGGTAAGATAATTGAAGTGTTATATGAAAGATAAATACGGTAAAGATTTATCAACTTTAGAGGCCCTGAAGAAAATTTTAATCAGATTTTATAATTACTTTTTGGATTTTAAAATTTACTTACTGGAGATTTCCGGCTGGATTCCGTTCCACTCGATCAGAAATAATATTTACAGATTTGCAGGAGTTAAGATCGGCAGCGGTTCTACAATTCATACAGGTTGTAGATTTTATCAGCCGGAAAATATATCAATCGGCGCTGATACTTCTATCGGTGACAGATGTTTCCTTGACGGCAGGGCAAAATTATCTATAGGTAATCACACTAGCATTGCTTCCCAAGTATTAATTTATAACAGCGAACACAATATTAATGACGAGTGGTTTGGGGCAAATGAGCAACCGGTTGTAATCGGAGATTATGTATTTATTGGGCCAAGAGCAATCATTTTGCCCGGAGTTCATATCGGAAATGGGGCCGTAATCGCAGCCGGAGCGGTAGTGTCAAAGGACGTTTCTAATGGAGAAATCGTCGGTGGAGTTCCGGCTAAAAAAATTGCCGACCGCCAGCTTCGTGATTATCATTACCGTCTCGGACGTCATCGACTTTTCCAATGAAGTTATTTAAGGTCTTTTGTCATTTCGACCGAAGTGGAGAAATCTAGCGAAGCGATATTTATATCGTTCCCTTCAGTCACTAGATCCCTCGACTTCGCTCGGGATGACGGATAAACAAATGACAGATCTATCAGTTATTATCCTCTCATACAATACTAAGGATTTGACGCTTAATTGCTTGAATTCTGTTGTCAAAGACATCAAAAATTCGTCGCTAAGCGTAGAAATTATTGTTTTGGATAATGCCAGTTCAGACGGGAGCAGGGAAGCGATTGAGAAGTTGTCATTGCTCGGAATGACAGAAGTTCGAAATTTCAAATTTATCAAAAGTCAAGAAAACTTGGGTTTTGCCAAGGGGAATAACTTAGCCGCTAAAAAAGCCACAGGTAAATGGCTGTTGTTTTTAAACTCAGACACAGAAATTGTTCCCGGAACAATTAAGGAAATGAACGAATTCCTGTCTAATAATCCAAAAGCAGGAATAAGCAGTTGTAATTTGCTTAATCCCGACGGAAAAGTTCAACAACAGGGCGGTTATTTGCCAAGGTTGTCAACGGTGGCATTTTGGGCGTTGTTTTTAGATGATTTACCGATATTAAGCCAATTTTTGCCTTCCTATCAACTGCGGCGTAAATCCTTTTTTTCCGACAGCCCCAAAAAAACCGGTTGGGTCGCCGGAACGGCGATGTGGGTTCTTAACGATCTTTGGAAAAAACTGGAAGGTTTTGATGAATCTTTATTTATGTACGGGGAAGATGTTGAGTTATGTTTAAGAGCCGGCAAATTGGGTTGGGATGTAATGTTAAATCCAAGGGCTTCAGTAGTCCATTTAGGAAAAGCCGGAGGCGGAAAATGGATTCAGGGCGAGATCAACGGATTAAAACACATTTTTAAAATTCATAAACCAAGTTGGGAGATGCCCCTGCTTAAAGTTATTTTAGGGCTGGGAATGATTTTGCGGTGGTTGATATTTGGTATACTGAAAGGCAATGGCGAGTATAAAAGAGGTTATTTCGAGGCCTTTAAATCGGCCCTGGCTGTTCTGGCTGGCGGTATTTTTATCAATATTTATTCCGCTTTACCCAAAGTTTCCCCTATTTGACATTTTACCGGGCTATATTGTCAGGGTCAGACTGGAAGATTTTTTTATTCTGGCCTTTGCCCTGATTTACCTTGTCCTTTGGATTACAGGAAAAGTAAAACCGTTTAAGAATCCATTGTTCTGGTTGGTGGCGGCATATTTAGGGATTGGGGCAATTTCCGGAATTACCGCAATTTTTATTATTAAAACCATTCCGATGGAATCCATTCATATTATGAAATGGGGCTTGCATTGGGTCAGAAGAATAGAATACTTCTTCCCGTTATTTTTATTTTATGATGGGTTTAAGAACAAGAGCCATTTTAAAAATTTAATTCAGGTATTAACTTTAGTTGTTTTAGCCGCGGCAATTTACGGGTTTGGCCAAAAGTACGCCCAATGGCCGGTTTATTCAACTATGAATAGGGAATTCGCCAAGGGTTGGAGATTAGTTTTGACGGAGCATGCCAGGGTCCCTTCGACTTTTGCCGGCCATTACGATTTGGCGGCATTCTTGGTATTGGTTTTGCCGCTGACAATGGGAGCGGTATTTTATAGTAAATCGTTGTTGGGAAAAGTGTCAGGTTGGACAGTATTTGTTTTAGGCTATACATTATTAATCTTAACCGCGTCCAGAACTTCATATTTAGCATTGGTAGGAAGCGTAATTCCGCTTTTTTGTTTTTATATTTATGTATTGGGATGGAAAAAAACTTTGCCTAAAGTCCTGATAATGATTGTATTCGGGACGGTGACATTTTTGGCATTCGGAGATTTATCCGGAAGGTTTTCCCAAGTAATTAATTTATCCAAGATTAACGGTTATATTTCCAATAACATTTTTCATCTGGATCAAAAAACTCCCCAACGTTATGTTAATTTGACCGATCAATTAGCTCTTGTAGCCGATAAAACCGATGTCCCGCCAACGTTGGTTAGATCTGATGGATCCGGAAATCAGGGCGGAACCGGGGAGGAAGCAACAGACTCTTCAGTACCGTCGGATGTCTATAATGAAGTTCCTGACTTATCTACTTCAATTGACGCCAATGGCTTAGTCAGGATTATTTCTAAGCCCAGAATTTATTCCGATGCCGCTTTGACCTATGGATTGTCATCAGCGATTAGGTTTGACGCTCTTTGGCCGCGGGCGATTGCCGGATTTAAGAAAAATCCCTTGTTGGGATCGGGATATTCCACTTTAGTTAAAGTTCAACTAACGGATTTTACCGAAGCGGAATCAACGGATAATGATTATTTGCGGGCATTGGGAGAAACGGGTTTGTTGGGTTTTGTTTCATTCTACGGTTTAATTACATATGCGGGATTTTTATTATGGAAGAATCTAAAAAGTAAAGATTTTTATGAAGGTAAAGCTGTTCTGGCGGCTGTTTTGGCCGGAATTTTAGGGTTATTGATAAACGCTGTTTATATAGATGTTTTTGAAGCCAGTAAAGTGGCTTTGGTATTTTGGGGCTTAATCGGAGCATCCCTTGCTTATGGGAAAACAGATTAAAAATTATTTATTATTGTTAACGATAGTAGTTTTAGGGTTGGCGGTAAGGCTTTACCGGATCAATTTTCCATTGGCTGACTGGCATTCATGGAGGCAGGTGGATACAGCCGGAGTAACCAGGGAATTTGTTAAAAACGGAATAGACCTATTGCATCCTAAATACATGGATATTAGCTCAATTCCGTCCGGTTTTTCCAATCCCCAAGGGTGGAGGATGGTGGAGTTTCCGGTTATCAACGGTTTGACTGCCGGCGTGGTTCAGATTATGAGGCAGTTTGGGTTTTTCAATGATTGGACTGAGTTGGTCAGAACGGAAAGGATGGTTTCCGTTATCTTTTCTTTAGGATCGGTTTTGGGAATATATTTGTTGGTTAAAGAAATTCTGAATGAAAAAATCGCCCTGATATCCGCAGCGGTTATGGCCTTTTTGCCATTCAATATTTATTATTCCCGGGCGGTTTTACCGGAGCCGAAACTGGTATTCTTTTCTTTATTCGCCAGTTTATTCGCTTACCGTTTTATTCATAGAGGGAAATGGAGCGACTGGGTTTTTTGGGTTATAACCGGCGCTTTGGCAACTCTTCTTAAACCGATGTGGCTTTTAATATTTGGTCCGGCCTTGATTTGGGCCGCGGTTAGGACGAGGAAGAGCGGAATTTTCAGCCTTAGCTGGGGGTTAATGTTTGCCTTAGGATGGATCGCGGTTTTGACTCCGTTTTTTCTGTGGCGGGGATGGATTGCCCAATTCCCCTCCGGAATACCAGCCTCGGATTGGTTATACAACGCCGGAGGGTTAAGGTGGCGGCCGGCTTGGTTCAGGTGGTTATTGGCTGATAGATTGGGAAGGTTGATCTTAGGATATTGGGGAATGATTCCGTTCGGCTTAGGAATTATTTCCATATCCGGAAAAAAAGAAGACTGGTTTTTCCACTGGTGGCTGATCGGAGGGCTGATATATTTATCTGTTTTTGCCACCGGCAATGTCACTCATGATTACTATCAGGCGGTTTTAGTTCCGGTTATTGCGGTAATAGCAGCCAAGGGTTTGTATTTTTTATGGAAACCTCCGGTAGGAATTTCACGTCTCATGGCTCGTGGCTCATTGTTAATTATCACAGTTTTGACAATCGGATTTTCCTGGTTCTATGTCAGGGATTATTTTAATATTAACCATCCGGAAATCGTAGAGGCCGGACAGGCCGCTGATAAAATATTGCCGGTAGACGCCAAGGTCGTCACCCCTTACGGCGGAGATACCGCCTTTTTATACCAAACCAACCGTCCGGGATGGCCGGTCGGAGGAGCAATTGACGATAAAATAAGCTTAGGAGCGACTCATTATGTTTCAGTCAATTTCGATAGTGAAACAACTTTACTTATGGATAAATGCCAGTCTTTATTAAAGACGGATAAATACGTAATCATAGACCTCAAAACCTGTAAATGAGAATTTTAATGCTGACTCCATATTTGCCCTGGCCATTAAACTCCGGCGGACAGATCAGGACATATAATTTATTGAAGAACCTAGCCCATAAACATGAGATTTCCCTGTTTTCTTTTATCCGTGATGACGATGAAAGAAAATATATCGGAAAACTTAAGCCTTATTGCCGGAAAATCCTGTTGTTTAAACGGACACAAAGCCCGTGGGCCATCCGGAATATATTATTAGCCGGATTAACCCCTTATCCTTTTTTGGTTTGCATTTATCTTTCAAAAGCCGCTAAAGACGCTTTAAAACAGGAGCTTGATAATGAAAAATATGACATTATTCACGCCGAAACTTTTTATGTCATGCCGAATATTCCGGCAACCGAAATCCCAACGCTTTTGGTAGAACAAACTATTGAGTATTTGGGCTATCAAACTTACACAGCCCAGACGGCGATGCCTTTTTTGCGGCCAATGCTATACATCGATGTGATTAAACTGAAATTTTGGGAAAAGCTATTTTGGAAAAAAGCGGACCATCTGGTGACAATGTCAGCGGAAGACAGGGATTGGATTAAAAGAATGGTCCCGCAGGCCCAGGTCAGCACTGTGGCCAATGGAATCGACGTGGAATATTTCAAAGATACGCCTGTAAAAAGGCCAAAAACCCCAACCGTACTGTTTGTAGGAAACTACAAATGGTTGCCGAATGTGGATGCGGCTAAATATATAGCTTATGAAATTTGGCCGGATATTCACCGTCAAATTCCGAATTCTGAATTAAAAATAGTCGGCCGCGACGCTACAGACGCCATACTGAAACTGAATAAGATCCCTGGGGTAAAAGTAATCGGAGAAGTCGGAGATATCAGGGAGGCATTGGGCAGCGCTCATGTCATGCTGGCTCCGATCAGGAATGGAAGAGGGACCAGATATAAGATTTTAGAAGCAATGGCGGCCGGATTGCCCGTAGTGTCAACGTCATTGGGGATTGAAGGTATCAGGGCAAAAGACGGTGTCAACGCTTTAATCAGAGATTCAAAAGAAGAATTGGTGCAGGCTACGGTGGAATTGTTGAAAAACCCGGAATTAGCCAAAAAATTGGCTACCAACGGTAAGAAATTGGTGGATAATAATTTTAATTGGGAAAAGATTTCAACGGACCTGGACGTGGTATATCAAAAATTGGGGCGGATACATGAAAATTAAATTATCGGTTATCATTTTAAACTACAACACTTCCGGACTTCTTAAGGCATGTTTATCCGCGGTTTTGGAGTCAAACGGTTTTGAAGGCAGGAATATGGAAGTCATAGTGGTGGATAATAATTCTTCTGACGGTTCGGCGGAAATGGTCAGGAAAGAATTCCCGGAGGTTAAATTGATCAGGAATAAAAAAAATCTCGGGTTTTCGGCCGGAAATAATGCCGGGATAAAAAATGCCCGCGGTAAATTCTTATTATTGCTTAACACCGATACTTCAGTGGAACCTGACGCGCTGATAACGATTTTAAAAGTAATGGAGAACGACCGATCGATCGGGGCGGCGACTTGTTTATTGCAAACTGCGGATGGAAAGATTGATCCGGCTTCGCATCGGGGATTTCCCACCCCTTGGAATGCCTTGAGTTATTTTCTGGGATTAGAAAAGTTATTTCCCAAGATCCGGTTTTTCGGAGGGTATCATCAGGGTTGGAAAAACCTTAAAGTTCCGCATGAAGTTGATTGCATTTCCGCGGCTTTTATGATGGTTTCCGGTGAGGTTATTGATAAGGTGGGTTTGTTGGATGAGAGATTTTTTATGTACGGAGAAGATATTGATTGGTGTTTGAGGATAAAAGAAGCCGGATTTAAAATATTTTTTTATCCCGGAGTAAAAACTTTGCATTTAAAAAGGCAATCGGGAAGGGAAAACAAGGCTGATCAGTCAATCCGAAAGAACGCCAGACGCCAGTTTATTGAAACTATGACCCAATTTTATTCTAAGCATTACTTATCCAAATATCCGGATATTACTTCAAGAATAGTTCTGAATTTATTGTGGATAATAAAAAAAATTACATGAAAAAGATTGTCATAGACGCTAGGCTGTCGGGATTGGAACACGCCGGAATCGGGAGATACACCCAAATGCTCGTTGAGAATTTGAGTAGATTCCAGATTCCAGATTCCAGATTCCAGATTCAAATAATCTCGCCCAATATTAGGCATTACACATTGGCTGAACAAATTAAAATGCCAGGCATTTTAGGAAAAGAAAAACCGGACTTAGTCCATTTTCCCCACTTTAACGTTCCGCTTTTTTATAACGAGCCCTTTATCGTCACGATTCATGACTTATTGTGGCATGAGCAGGTCGGAACAACGGCGACTACTTTGCCGGTTTGGATTTATTGGTTGAAATATTTAGCTTATAGATTAGTTTTAAGGCACGCGGTTTTAAAGTCAAAGGCAATTATCGCACCGTCAAATTGGGTAAAAAAAAAGATCGTGGAAAGATTTCCGGAAATAGAGGAGAAGATTAGTGTTATTTACGAGGGTGTATCGGAAGTATTTAAGAAGTCATTGCGAGCGACCGCAGAGAGCGCGGCAATCTCAGGGATTGCCGCGTCGCCCCGTCGCAGCGGGGCTCCTCGCAATGACGAATACATAATTTATACCGGCTCTCTCTACCCTCATAAAAACGTGAATCTTGTTTTAAATATAATGCCGAAATTCCCAGAACTTAAGCTTATTGTCGCCTGCGCGCGAAACGTTTTTTGGGAAAAATTTAAGAAAGAGGTTATAAGTAGAGGATTGGAAGACAGAGTTATTTTGGCCGGATTTGTTTCGGACGATGAACTGGCGATTTTATACAAAAATGCTTTAGCTTTTGTGTTTCCTTCAAAGTCGGAAGGGTTTGGTTTGCCCGGTTTGGAGGCAATGGCGGCAGGATTGCCTGTCATCAGTTCAAATGCCGGATCTTTGCCGGAAATTTATGGAGATGCAGCTTTATATTTTTTCCCTGAGAATGAGACAGAATTGATAGGGGAAATCAGGGAGATTATGGACAATCAGGGACTTAGAAAAAAATTGATAAAACTTGGTAAAGAAAGATCGCAGATGTTTAGCTGGGAGAAAATGTCAAAAGAAACAATGGAGGTGTATGCGGGTTGCCTTGGTCTACGACAGGGTAAATAAATTCGGCGGGGCTGAGCGGCTATTAATGGCCTTGCATCAAATTTGGCCGGAAGCGCCGGTGTTTACCAGCATTTATGATCAGGCGGGGGCGGTGTGGGCAGAGGGTTGGAATATTAAAACTTCGTTTTTGCAATCATTTCCTTTTGCTAAAAAATGGCACGAGGGTTTTGGCTGGTTGATGCCTTTGGCTTTTGAGTCATTTGATTTTTCAGAGTTTGACGTAATTATTTCAGTTACTTCAGAAGCTGCCAAGGGAATAATCACGGCTTCGGGCCAATTGCATATTTGCTATTTATTAACGCCCACCAGATATTTATGGAGTCACGCAAATGATTATCTGACGCAAGTTCCCAAATTATTGAGGCCGCTGGCACGGATCGTTCAGGGCAAATTGCGGATTTGGGATTATATATCCGCTCAAAGGCCGGATTATTTTATTGCGATCAGCAAGTTGGTGCAGAAAAGATGTTTGAAGTATTATCGGCGGGAGTCGGAGGTGGTTTACCCGATGCTGGGTCTTAGTATAAAAAGGCCTGGCCTTCTATCGGAAGGCCAGGCCTTATCAGACAAAGAATATTTTTTGGTTGTTTCCAGACTTGTGCCATATAAGCGCATTGATCTGGCCATCGAAGCCTGCAATAAATTGAAATTACCGTTGGTCGTGATAGGGATTGGGTCGGAAGAAGAAAAACTAAAAAGATTAGCCGGTCCGACCATAAAATTTACCGGATATTTGACAGATCAAGAGCTGATTGAGTACTATCGAAATGCCCGGGCGGTTATAATGCCACAAGAGGAAGATTTTGGACTAACCGCGGTTGAGGCTTTGTCATCCGGAATTCCGGTAATAAGCTATAAATATAGCGGCGCGGCAGAGATTATAAAAGACGGGGAAACAGGAGTTTTATTTGACGAGCAATCGGTAGATTCGCTAGTCGAAGCAATAAAGAAATTTATACAACTGGCTTTGCGGGAAAACTTTCACCATGAGAGATTTTCTAAAAAACTGTTTAAAGAAGAATTTAAGAATAAAATAAAAGAATTATGGACAAAGCATCAAACAAACATTTATTCGCGGTAATTTTGGCAGGCGGCGGTGGCACCAGACTTTGGCCGCGGTCTACTAATGCCAAGCCTAAACAATTCCTGCGGCTGATCTCCGACAAAACTATGCTTCAGGAAACTCTGTTAAGGATTATTCCGATTATTCCTCCGGAAAGAGTTTTAGTAATTACTAATACAAAATATAAATCGATGGTTGAAGCGGATTTGCCGTCGGTCCCTCCTCAAAATATTTTCGCCGAACCGGACAAAAGAGATACAGCTATGGCAATGGGTGTTGGCGCGATTATGGCGTCAAAATTAGATCCGGAAGCGGTGATTATTAATTTAGCCGCCGATCATGTGGTTAAAAATGAAAATGAATTCCGCCGGACTATGCTGGCCGCGGCAGACGCAGCCCAAACAGGAGATTTTTTGGTAACAGTTGGAATAAGCCCGACCTTTCCGCATACTGGTTTGGGATATATAAAAATAGGCGAAAAGATAAATGAACCCAATGGGCTCCCGGTTTATAAAGTTACCGGTTTCACCGAAAAACCGAATATCGATAAGGCTAAGGAATTTTTAGCAACCCAAAAGTATTTTTGGAATGCCAATAATTATGTTTGGACGGCAAAATCAGCTCTGGATGCTTTCAGGAAACATTTACCTAAGACATATTCTCAATTATTAAAATTGAAAGCAGCTTTTGACGGAAAAGATATAAATAAAATATCCGCGGAAATCTACGCAGCAACCGAATCAATATCCATTGATTACGGAGTATCAGAAAAAGCCGGTAACTTATTATTGATTCCCGGTGACTTCGGTTGGAGTGATATCGGAGACTGGCAAGTAGTTTATGACTTATCGGTAAAGGATAAATCGGGGAATGTGATTGATCAATCTAGGGGAGTTCCGCCTATTTTGATTGATGTTAAAGGCTGTTTTGTTTGCGGAGGGAAAAAACTATTGGCCGCCGTCGGGGTGGAAGATATGATAATGGTGGAAACCAAAAAAGCGGTTTTAATTGTCCCTAAAAGTAAAGCCCAATCCGTTAAACATATTGTCGAGTGGCTTAAACAAAAAGGCATGACCGAATATTTATGATAATTTCAGTCTATGGAATTGGAAAAAGGGTTTTAGATATTATTTCAGCGTTGTTCTTGACTATCCTTTGTATTCCTTTGTGGATAATTATTCCTATTTTAATTAAATTGGAGAGTTCAGGGCCAGCGATTTTTTCTCAACCCAGAGTTGGCCGGAACGGCAAAATATTTAAGATTTTAAAGTTCCGTTCGATGATCGTAAATGCGGATGATTTATTATGGAAGAATCGGGAATATAAAGAATTAAGGGATAAATTTACAAAATCAGATTGGAAATTAGAAAATGATCCCCGGGTAACTAAAATTGGCTGGGTGTTACGACGCTTATCCATAGATGAATTTCCCCAGGTGTTTAATATTTTAAAAGGTGATATGAGCATTGTCGGCCCCCGGGCTTACCGGCCAAAAGAAATCGAGGCCCAAGCTAAGAAATATTCTCATACCAAAAGCTGGATCGAAAAAGCCCTAACGGTTAAGCCGGGAATTACCGGACTTTGGCAGGTTTCCGGCAGAAATGATGTTCCATTTGACAAAAGGGTCCAGATTGACGCAGAATATGCTGACAGGAAATCTTTATTGGAAGATGTTATGATTTTATTGAAGACTCCGAGGGCTATGTTGAGCAAATGGTGATATGGAAGAAAAAACTAAAGGCGACAATTCTGCTATTGAGTCATCGCGAGCCCCGTTTATCGGGGCGTGGCGATCTAACAAACACGACGAACAGATTGCCGCGTCGCCTACGGCTCCTCGCAATGACAAAATCGGTAAAGTACTGATAGGTTTATTATTTTTATTTTTCTTAATCGTTGCTAGTGGATTGGTTGTTGGATTACAGGGAAAGAAAGTTTACGCTGAGGCATTGAAACTCCAGCCTTTGACAGAGAAAGCCCAAAATAATTTTTCATCTCAAGATTTGGCCGGGTTAAGAGTGACATTAAGTGAGATTAATATTCAAATAGAATCTATAAACAAGGCATACTCTCCGTTTTCAAATCTAAAGTTTATTCCGTTTGGCGGAAGATATATGGCTGACGGACAACATCTTTTGACTGCGGCAAAGGCCGGCGTGGAAGCCGGGGATATTATGGTCGAGGCGATTGAGCCATACGCTGACGTTTTGGGTTTTAGCGGAGAAGGTTCGTTTACGGGCGGGACAGCGGAAGATAGGGTAATTGCAATTTTAGGAACATTAGATAAAGTAGCTCCAAAGTTGGACGATGTTTCAGATAAGCTTAAAATCGTGGACGGAGAATTGGCCCAAATTGATGAAAACAGATACAATTTTGTTTATAAAGAACAAAATATTGCCGAAAAAGCAAAAAAAGCCAAAGAAACAATCCATTCAATTGCCGTTTCTCTTAAAGACGCCAGACCAGCCATAGAAGTTTTGCCGAAGATCGCCGGGATGGAAGGGGAAAGAAAGTATATGGTGATGTTCCATAACGACGGTGAGTTGCGCGGAACCGGCGGATTTATGACGGCTTATGGGATTTTAAGAGTCGATAAGGGAAAGGTGGCAGCCGAAAAAAGCAGCGATATTTATGATCTTGACAGTAAATTTAAAGAAAGGCTTCAGCCTCCTAACCCGATTAAGAAATACCTGAAAGTTCCGTATTGGTATCTGCGGGATATGAATTATTCTCCTGATTTTAAACAAAATATGGATTTGTTTTATTCTTATTATAAAAATATTAAAGGTGAGCCGAAAATTGACGGGATTATCGGGGTTGATACTAATTTTTTGGTCAGCCTGCTAAAGATTCTCGGTCCGACTGATGTTCCCGGATTCGGGCGTTTCTCGGCTGAAAATGATCCCAGGTGCGATTGTCCGCAAGTGGTTTATCAACTGGAATTAATTGCTGACCGGCCGGTAGGAACAGTGGTCGAAAACCGTAAAGGGTCTTTGGGGCCGATGATGCGAGAGATAATATTCAAAGCTTATGCCGCCCCAAAACCCTGGTGGGATGATTTATTAAGGGCTTTCGGCGATGATGTTTCAGCCAAACATATTGTGTTTTATTTTATGGACGAAAATCTTCAATCAATCGCCGAAAAATTGAACATTGCCGGCAAGGTGGACAATACGGAGGAAGACTATTTAATGATTGTTGATTCCAATTTCGGCGGGGCTAAATCAAATTTATTCATTAAAGAGGACGTATCGCAGGAATTGACCATAGGTAATGACGGGACAATCACGAAAAAGTTGACAGTAACTTATATAAATACCGCTCCGCCTTCAAATTGCAACTTGGAAGCGGGTCAATTATGTCTGAATGCGACTGTTCCGGACTTGACCAGGGTTTATGTTCCCAAAGGGAGTAAATTAGTTGAAGCGGTTGGTTTTGATGATCAGGTGGAAGTCAAAGAAGATCTAGGGAAAACAGTTTTGGAGGGTTTCGTTAAAATAGCTCCCCAAAGTTCAACTAAGACTATTTATACTTATACTTTGCCCTGGAAAACTTCTTCAGCTCCGGAAAATTTCCTGATTCAAAAACAAGTCGGAAAAGAAACCCCGCATTACAAGATTGAATTGCCGGACAGGGTGGAAGAATTTGATTTATCAACAGATAAAAGTTTCAGCGTAAACTGGTGATCAATACTTCTTCGACGTTGGCCTTAATCATTGGCCGGCGAAATTACCGTGAGGCAGACAGACTGTTGACCATTTTTACCGAGAAAAACGGTAAGATGATCGTTAGGGCTAAAGGGGTTAGGCTGAGCAAGTCAAAGCGAGGGGGACATATTGAATTGTTCAATACGGTTAAAGTTCAAATTATCGAAGGCCGGGGGTTTCCGGTTTTGGCGCAAACCGAATTGGTCGAGGACAGATCGTCTATAAAATCAGATTTAAAGTTATTGCGGATTGCTTATCATTTGGCAGAACTGGTTTCCAGGTTGACGCCGGACAATGAAAAACACGGGGAAGTTTTTGAGTTGTTAAACCGGGCTTTATCGTCAATTAATCTTAAGACTTGGGATAAGGAAGAATATTTATCCGAAAAGTTTGAAGAAAAATTACTGCACCTATTAGGTTACGGAGCTCCGCCCGACGGCGGTTCATGGCATGAATATATTGAAAACATTACCGATTTCAAATTGCGGGCCCAGGAAATTTTGAGTTGAGAGTGTTATATACTTGATAAGTTATGGATAATTTAATGGATAAGGTTGTTAGTTTATGTAAGCGCCGCGGATTTGTGTTTCCCGGGTCGGAGATTTATGGGGGGTTGTCTAATTCCTGGGATTTTGGTCCGGCGGGAACTGAATTAAAAAAGAATATTAAAGATTTATGGTGGCAGACGTTTGTTCGAGGCCGAGACGATGTTTTAGGGCTGGATTCTGCCATTATTATGAACCCCAAGGTTTGGGAAGCTTCAGGACACGTATCCGGTTTTTCCGATCCGTTGGTTGAGTGTAAGTCCTGCCATAACCGTTTCCGGGCAGATCATGTTGACATAAATTTAAAATGTCCGGAATGCGGTCAGAAAAACTGGAGTGAAACCAAAAATTTTAATTTACTGGTGAAAACATTTTTGGGTTCGGTGGAAGACAGTAAAAGTGTCGCATATCTGCGCGGCGAAACGGCTCAGGCAATGTTCGTGGATCTGAAAAATATTTTAACCTCGAATCCTAAAAAATTGCCCTTTGGGGTTGCCCAAATTGGAAAGGCTTTCCGGAATGAAATCACCACAGGAAACTTTTTGTTCCGGTTGCGGGAATTTGAACAGATGGAAATTGAATATTTCATTGCTAAACCTAAAACCAACAAAGATTGGCAAACTTATTTTGAGCATTGGCGGAAAGAGATGTGGAAGTGGTTTGATTTGGTTGGGATTGACGTCAAGAAAATTCATGAGCATGAGATTCCGGACGGCGAACGGGCCCATTATTCAAAACGGACTATAGATTTTGAATTTGATTATCCGTTTGGGCAAAAAGAATTATATGGTTTGGCATACCGTACCGATTATGATTTGAAACAACATCAGCAATTTTCCGGTCAGGATCTTTCATATACTGATCAGGAAACCGGTGAAAAATTTATCCCGCATGTAATTGAGCCGACTTGGGGGGTTGATAGAACATTTTTGGCGGTGCTTCTTTCCGCTTATCATGAAAACGATAAGCGAGTGGTATTAAAATTAAAGCCGAAACTTGCTCCTTATATGATTGCCGTTTTTCCGTTGGTTCGGAATAAACCGGAGATTGTAGAAAAGGCGCGACTGGTCTTCGACAAGCTCAGACTCTCGTTTCACTCGATATGGGACGACCGGGGGAATATCGGCAAGCGGTATTATGCTCAGGATGAAATCGGGACTCCGTGGTGCGTGACGGTTGATTATGATACTTTGGAAGATGATACAGTGACGGTGAGAGACAGAGATACGGCAAAGCAGGAGAGAGTGGCAATCGGAAAACTGGTAGAATATATCAACACCAAATTGTCCTGCGGAGCAGGATCCCGCTGTGCGGGACTAGATTGTTAAAATCATCTGCCGTGAAAAGACCATTATTTCTTACTCTTTACTTCTTACTCTTTTCTTTCTTTTTTTCCGGTTGTCTGGCCAAGAAAGCGGATAAACCGGCGGAGCGGCCTAAAATTCAGGAAACTGTTAATATAGTCCCTGTTGAACAAAGGCCTTACTCAGTATTATCATTTTCTGACTCCGGCCGGTTTCCGGTGGGCAGGGAATTAAAATTGGAAATTGCCGATGGTAAAAATGCTACCTCCGTCGAATATGAATTGGAGTATCAAGCTGGAACTTTAGTCCAAGCCGGAGTCGGTTCAATTAATCCTCAAGCAGAAAAACTTCCTTTATCCAGAGATATTTTATTGGGGTCGTGCAGTGCCGGCGGCGCCTGCAGTTATAGCGAAGATGTTAAAGGTGGAACTCTTTTATTGCGGTTTAAAGGATCCGACGTCGGTAATCTTAAAGGAGAATGGAATTATTACAATCCTGGGAACGACGGAAAATTAGGAAGCCGGGATGTTAAATTCCAGATTGACGCTCCAAAACTTAAAAATTCGTACGTCTTAATTGTCCAAACATTGGGATTGCCGCCTCAAACGAACGGTGAGGTTATAGCCGGTCCATATCATTTAGAGACTACCGCGGATAAAACCGGGGATATGCAGTTGACGATGAGGTTGAATGAAGAATCGGCATCAGCGGTTTTATGGATGTGGAACGGGAAAGAACTTCAAAAAATTCCGGCTGAAATTTCCGGCAAAACTTTAACAGCTAAAGTTATTTCCACAGGAACCTATCTGGTTACCCGTTAAGATAAAATATATCAAAAAGGAGTCTCCTTATTGGTATGGTTTGATAGGGTGTAAAATATTGCGGTGATTGAACAAGTTATTTTTGACGCGGATTTAACGCTGATTGATTCGTTTAATGGAGTTCTCGAGATATATTGTATTGCGGCCAACAGATTGGGATTAAGCGAACCCAGCTAGGACGATCTTCGCCGCCAGTGGGGAAAAAAAGTTTCTGAAGTTGTTGCCGGTTTATTTGGTGAAGACAAATGTGACCGAGTGAATGAAGTTCTGGATGAAGTGAGGGAGGGGCATGAACACCAATTGTTTGTTGGTGTAGCTGAAGCTTTGAAAAGAATTGTTGGAGGAGGTTTGTCGTTAGGAATTTTGTCTACCTCAGAAAAGCGTTTTTTCAGACCTCACTTGGAGAGAGAAGGGGTTTGGGGATTATTTGATTTGGTGGTTGGTGGTGAAGATACTGAAGTTGTAAAACCAGATCCAACTGTTTTTGCGGCCTTTTTGACGAAATATAGACAGGAGCAACTGGTTTATGTCGGAGATGCCATGGTGGATTGGGAGGCGGCTAGAGATGCGGGGCTAGGGTTATTTTTGGCAGTGACGACAGGACATACTTCCAGAAAAGATTTCCGTGCTGCCGGAGTTCCGGAGTCTCAGATTCTTGATTCGGTTGCTAACGTGCCGAAAGCGTTAGGGCTTGACACCTCACTTCAATTTTGACGTAAGAGCATATTTCGGATTAAAACCATCCATTGGTTATCTTAATTTTGGGTAACTGAGCCTTGACAGGATGTGAAATTTGCTGTTTAATGGTAAATAGTGGTGAAAAGTGGTAAAGAAATAACTTCAATGTTCATTGGCCGGTATTCCTCTCGGATGGGAGCTAAAGGCCGGGTGGCGGTGCCGATAAAATTCCGCGCTGGACTTGGAAGCCGTGCCATTATTTCTCAAGGGTATAAAAAGGCTTTATTTTTAGTCGCAAAACCACAATGGGAGCGGCTTACTGAGCCGTTTGTTAATCAACCGTTGACCGCAAGTCCTATGGTGCGGGATATTGAAAGATTTCTTTTTGGAAGCGCTTTTGAAATTGAATTTGACGATCAAGGCAGGATTGTCATCCCGCAAGAACTAAGGCAATTTGCCGGTCTTGACGGAGAAGCGGTCTTCTTAGGATTGGGTAAACGGGTTGAGATTTGGTCCCGATCAAACTGGGAACGATATTCAGTTGCAGTAGCTAGCAATATTGAAGGAATTTCTGCCGAGGTGGCGAAAACCGAAAATCGAGCTCAGAAGAAAGATGAATAATGGCTATCATCAACCTGTTTTGGTTAAGGAAACCATTGCCATGCTTAAAATCCGCCATGGAGGTAAATATATAGACGCCACTTTGGGCGGTGGAGGCCACACCAAAAAGATTTTGGAATCAGGAGGATTGGTTTTAGGAATAGACAAGGATCCGGAAGCGCTGACAAGAATTAAAAATGAACTACCAAATTATATCAAGGAGAGAAAATTGATTATACACAGAGGAAATTTTGAGAATTTAGACACTATTGCCAAAGAAAATGGATTCGGAACAATTAACGGGGTTTTGTTTGATTTGGGAATGAGTTCTGACCAATTTGAGTCCGGCCGGGGTTTTTCGTTTATGAAAGACGAACCATTGGATATGAGAATGGACCCGGATTTGGGAGTGACAGCTGCGGATTTGGTAAACGCTTTAAGCCAAAAGGAATTGTTCGGGATATTTACTAAATTTGCTCAAGTCGAAAGGGCTAGGGAAATTTCCGGAGCAATCGTTGAAAACCGCAAATTGCTTCCAATAAAAACTACCAGAGAGTTAGTGGAAATTATTGAGTCGGTTCCAGCCTATCGGCGCCAAACCGATCTGCATCCGGCTACTAAAGTTTTCATGGCCTTGAGAATCGCAGTAAATAATGAACAGGAAAGCCTAGAAAGGGTGTTGCCGCAAGCATCTAAACTTCTTGTGACTGGCGGAAGGTTAGCGGTTATAAGTTTTCATCAGGGTGAGGACAGAATAGTCAAGCAATTTTTCCGTAACGGACAAACTATGGGGATAAAAGAAATAAATAAAAAACCGATTATGGTGTCTGCTTCCGAAGTGAAATCAAATCCGAGATCCAGAAGCGCCAAATTAAGAGTCGGAGAGAAGATATGAGACCGCTGGTATATTCGATATTATTTATGAGTTTAATCGTGATTATGGTAAATTTAAGCTTGACAAATTCTTTGGCTTCAGACGGAAAGGGTCTAGCCGGTTTAATGGATAAAAGAAACGATCTCTTCCTATCAACCGCTAATTTAGAAGAAGAGATAACGATGGCCGGATCAGTATCTTTAATCGGGAATAGGGCCAAGGAATTAGGCTTTAATTTACCCCTAAAGGTTGTGGTTTTTAAAGGTGATTAGCCGGGTAAAAATTGCGGTCCTATTTTTGATTTTTTGTTTTCTGTTGGTTGTAGCCAGATTATTTTATTGGCAGATAATCCGGGGCAAAGAATTGGCCGCAAAAGGCCTTAGCCAATACTTTTACACTTTAACTCTGCCGGCCAGGCGCGGAGAAATATTGGCAGTGGACGGGTCGGTTTTAGCCGGATCAAGACCAGCTTATTTGCTTTATGCTTATAAGCCCAATTTTTCCGGAGACTTTAAGGAAGTATCAACCAAGGTGACAGATTTATTAATGTTGGAACCCGAAAATGAAGCTTCTCCCGGAGCTAAAACTTTTGACGATATGAAAAATGATTTTGCGAATCAAATATTTTCTAAGTTATCTAAAAAATCAGTTTGGGAAATTTTGGCAAAAGGCTTAGGTTCATCACAAAAAAACATTGTGGAAGGTTGGCATACGCCAGGATTAGGGTTTCAATCATCCTGGTCCAGGTTTTATCCTGAAGCCAGTTCAGGGGCTCATATTGTAGGTTTTGTGGGTCAGGATGCCTCCGGCCAGCCAAAGGGTTATTCGGGTTTGGAGGGATATTATGAACGGGAATTAAAAGGCCTTTCCGGAAGCTTAAAACAGGAAAAGGATGTTTTCGGCAATCCGATTTTAGTCGGATCTTTTTCGGAAACTCCGACAATTTCTGGCAGAACAATTTTAACTCACATTGATAAGTATGCTCAAAAGATTTTAGAAGTTGAGTTGTTAAAAGGAATGGATAAATACAAAGCTATATCCGGGGAAGCGGTGATTATGGATCCGGGTACCGGAGCAGTGATGGCTTCGGCATCATATCCTAATTACAATCCAACCGATTATTGGGAATTCGATCAAAAATGGTTAAAAAATCCGGTTATTTCAGAAGGGTATGAGCCAGGTTCAACTTTTAAAACGGTAGTCATGGCCGCGGCTTTGGACAGCGGGGCAGTGGAACCGGATACCAACTGCGATATTTGCGCAGGCCCGATCAATATCGGCCAATATTTAATCCGGACTTGGGACGGAAAATATCATCCCGAAATTGATATGACCGATACTATCGTTCATTCGGATAATACCGGAATGGTTTTTGCTGCAGGAAAACTTGGCAAGGATAAATTGCTGGAATATATTAAAAAATTCGGATTCGGGAATTTATCAGGAATTGATCTTCAGGGAGAAATCTCTCCGGTTCTCAGGCCTGAATTAAAAGATATTGATTTAGCTACAACTGCTTTTGGTCAGGGGATTGCCGTAACTACGATTCAAATGTTAAGGGCTGTGGCGGCAATTGCCAACGGCGGGGTAATGGAAATCCCGATCGTGGCCGGAAAGATCGGCACTGACAATCAATCTTTAAGTTTGGTTAACAAAAAGCCCGGAGAAAGGGTTATTTCTAAAGAAACAAGTGATAAGTTAAAAGAAATGATGGTGAAGGCGGTGATTAACGGAGAAGCTAAATTTGCCGCCCCCAAAGGCTATAGAATTGCCGGTAAAACCGGCACGGCTCAAATTCCGGTAGCCGGACACTATGACAATGAAAAAACGATTGCTAGTTTTATCGGATTTGCTCCGGCCGATAATCCGAAATTTGCCATGATTGTTAAACTAAGAGAGCCAACCAGTTCCCAATGGGGATCGGAAACAGCGGCGCCGTTATGGTTTAATATAGCCAAAAAATTATTGTTGTACTGGAATATTCCGCCTGAAGGGCAGAAATAATTGATATAAAAGTTATAATACCTATAAATAATGATACAGACATTAAAAAATTATTTCTGGCATTTGCCGAAAGCGGTTTTGGTTTCTTTGTGGTACGGGTTTCCGGCCGGAAAATTAACGATGGTCGGAGTGACGGGAACTAAAGGAAAAACTACAACCAGCCATTTAATCCATTTTTTACTGAAAGAATCAGGGTTTAAGGTCGGGCTGATTTCAACTATTGGCGCTCATTTAGACGATAGAGAGATCGATACAGGGTTGCATGTTACCAGTCCGGATTCAAGAGAACTGCAAAAATTATTAGGGCAAGCGGTCGACAAAGGTTTGACTCATGTTGTTTTAGAAGTAACCTCAAGCGGCCTGGATCAATTCCGGGTGTGGGGAATCAAATTTAAGGTTTCAGTGTTAACCAATATTTATCCCGACCATTTGGATTATCATGGAACGATAGAAAAATACGTGGCTGCCAAGGCAAAAATAATCAGACAGTCGGAGACGGTGGTTTTGTCGAAAGACTCGAAGTATTTTGGTGAATTGACCAAAACGGCAAAAGAAACAAATGCTAAAGTGATAACTATCGACGGATCAGACAGGGATTATCCGTCGTTTTCGGTTCTACAGAATGAGTTGATGGCGATGGCGGCGGTGAAAGCATTAGGAGTGCCGGAGGCTAAAGCGGCAAAGGCATTAAAGGATTTTAAAGGAGTTAAAGGAAGATTAGAAATAGTTTATCAAAATAAATTTTTAGTGGTGATTGATTTTGCTCATACTCCTGAAAGTTTGGAGATAGCCTTAGGAAGTTTAAGAAAGTCCGTTAAAAAAAATGGGCG
>Ga0209211_10001374_pt1 | contig 46184 bp, 49 predicted proteins | sample RifGroA2_FD_183992 | JGI IMG/M metagenome (GOLD analysis project Ga0209211, IMG submission 183992) | Groundwater microbial communities from Rifle, Colorado, USA - Groundwater A2 (SPAdes) (version 2) | ecosystem: Environmental > Aquatic > Deep subsurface > Groundwater | place: Rifle, Colorado...
TTAAATAACCTAAAGCCAAAGATATATATCTTTGGCTTTAGGTTATTTAACTCATCTTTTATTTGATTTATAAGATTCAGGGCATCTTTGGAGAACTTTATTATCTTATTGAATTCTATGATATGCTGGAAGTATGTATCCTTATCTTCTATGCCCCAGATAGGTAGATTGGGATATTTAGTTATAGATAGATACTCTTCTCCTGTAAGCTCTCCTGAGTTAATAAAGACTCGAGCGACTTTTTCCCTTACATCTTTATCTGGGAAGTTTGATACACTAGATGTGTCTACTATTCCACTTGCTCCTTCTGAACAGACTAAGTTAAGATCATAATCTTTGATCAGAATCTCTAAGATATTTGCTAAGTTAAGAGATGCTTCTGGGTTAGTGTGGAGATCCTGGATATGGATTACTGTTCCTTTTGAATTAGGAGAAGTGTAAGAATCTATTACTTTACCAAGAGTATCATTGATATATATATTAGCTATATCATTAATATAAGAAGCTTTTAAGCTAAGAGTAGAGTCTTTGTGATATATAGAATCTTTTGTATTATTATTCTTTTTATGAGATAGAGCGTCTTTTATTGTTTCTAGGCTTTGTTCATTCTGGGAGCTTATGGTAGTCTGATCGACTTTTTTATTCTTAAATAGGCTTCTTGAAGTGTATTGTTTTTTCTGGAGAGGGGTAAAGTCCGTTGCCCAGGCTATGTCATATGTAAGAAAAGCCACTATAAGAACTGTTGATATTATCTTAATCCAGGTTTTATTCTGCCAGTCTAACATAATTACTCATGGTTTTTTATTATTGCATAAATAAACTTATTTTAAATACTTTTTAAATACATTTATTTTAGAAATAAACAACTACTATTGTAATATTATACACTATATTATCAATGTTGTCAATAGCAGGGGGGGGTTATATTAAATGCTTTAGGCGAACTGGGATAGTTGCTTCCAGGTAAACTGATTCTAGTCTGTCTTCTCTGTAATTCACCTTGCCATTCTCATAAATTAAGTTTACCAAATCCATTCTGTTGTTGGGTACGTCTATTTTGATATCAGTGACAAGGCCTGAAAGCAGTTGAGATATCTCTTCTATGAGCATGGGCATGCCTAGGCCTGTCAAACTGGACACGAGCGTAGATTTTTCAAAATCTTTTTTCAGGCGGTTTATGCGATCCGGGCTGTCCACAAGATCTATTTTATTCAGCACTTCTATAACAATTTTATTTTCCGCCTCTAATTCTTTTAATACCTTATATACAGCCTCATCCTGCTCGTGGATTTTTTCACTTGAGGCATCCAATACGTGCAAAAGTATATCAGCCATCTTTACTTCTTCAAGCGTTGACTTAAACGCCTCTACAAGATGATGCGGCAGGTTATGCAAAAACCCGACCGTATCCAAAAACAGAACCTTCTGATTATTCGGAAGCGTATAACTCCTTGCAACCGGGTCAAGAGTGCTGAAAAGCCGGTTCGCGACCAGATTTTTAGAATTGGTCAATTGATTTAAAAGAGTTGTTTTGCCTGCGTTTGTATAGCCTATGATCGCTACTGTTGTAAGCATTGCTTCACTGCGTCTTTTGCGTAAAGCTGTCCGCCTTTTCTCTATGTCTCCCAATTTTTCTTTCAATTTTAAGATACTGCGCTTGATCTTACGGCGGTCATATTCCAATAACTTTTCTCCAGGGCCCCTGGTGCCTATGCCGCCTCCAAGCCTGGACAGATGAATGCCTTTTCCTGTAAGCCGCGGCAGTAAATATTCTAACTGCGCCAGTTCTATCTGGACTTTGCCCTCTACGCTCCTGGCATTCTTAGCAAAAATATCCAGTATAAGCTGGGTCCTGTCAATAGTCCTGATATCAGCCATGCCTTTTTCTATATTCCTAAGCTGAGTAGGCGTAAGGTCATTATTAAATATCACTAGATTTGCCTTTTTCTGGTAAACAAGCTGGCATAATTCTTCAAACTTACCTTTACCTATAAATAAATCAGGGGAAGGTTTTTCCTTGTGGCACAATATCTCGGCCACTACAGATGCGCCGCTAGAACACGCGAGTTCTTTGAGCTCCGCAGCCCTTGCCTCCAGCGGCCACTCGAACCTTTCATTCATATCAACTGTCACTAATACCGCTTTTTCCATACCAATAACCCCTTACCCATCCCTAACTTTACAAATGGTGCCAGGCACCAGTTGTAAAGTTAGAGGCCCAGATTATGCGGCGGTCGGGACGGAACCAGGTCAGCTGTTTTTTGGCAAAATGACGGGTGTTTTTCTTAAGAAGCTCTTTGGCATCTTCCAGAGAATATTCGCCTTTTAAATAGCCCAAAACTTCACCATACCCCAATGCCTTCTGGCTGGTCATGCTAAGTTTTTTCTTGGAAAGCTTTCTTACCTCTTCAACAATGCCCTTTTTAAACATCTGATATACTCTATCATCTATATTTTTGTAAAGTTCATCTCTATCAAGCTTGAGGCCAAAGATTTTAAAGTCATATTTCAACGGCTTTGTATCTATCGCTAATTCAGAAGGCCGCTTTTTTTCCGTATGGTAAATTTCAAGCGCTCTTATAACGCGCCTTAAGTCATTTGGATGTATTTTTTTAGCTCGATCAGAATCTATTTTCCACAATTTTTTATATAAATAGCTTTTGCCGTATTTCTCGGCAAGGGCCTCCTGTTTTTTTCTAAACCTTAGATCTTTTTCAGCTGATGGGAAAAGGCCATCTATAACAGCTTTGATATACAAGCCGCTGCCGCCAACAAATAAAGGGTTTTTTTTGCGCTTCAGAATCTCTTCTATTTTTTCAAGCGCCATAGAGCGGTATTCAGCAACGCTAAATTCTCTAGTGGGCTGAATTATGTCTATAAGATGATGTTTTACTTTTTCCATGTCGTCCGCAGAAGGTTTAGAGGTAAGTATATTCATGCCTTTATAGACACACATTGAATCGCAGGAGATAATCTCGGCATTTAACTTTCGCGCAAGTTTTAAAGACAGGCTGGTTTTCCCTGAGGCTGTAGGGCCTATTAAAAATATTACTGGCATTTTTTATTTAATAATATGCTTCTTTGTAAATCTAGAAGCAAAGTGTGGCGCCTTTCTTTTTCTTCAAGGCTCACGTCATCTTTAAATCCAGCTGCTTTTGTAAAAGGCCTGGGAGAATATTTAAAGATATAAGCTGCGTCAAATTGAAGTTTTTTGACTATATTAAAGGTATCATTAAAATCTTTCTCTGTCTCGCCCGGAAAACCCACAATAATATCTCCGCTGATATTGCCGCTTTTAACAATTTTTTTGTAATCACCTGCGAGCTTTTTATATTTCGCTACTGTATATTTTCGATTCATTCTCTTTAGTATTTTATCCGAGCCGGACTGGATAGGTAAATGCAAGATTTTTACTATAGATTTTAGATCCCTTATTGCTCTGAATAATTCCAAGCTTGCATCCTTCGGATGGCTGGTAAAAAAACTTATTTTAATATCACCTTCGCGCCCCTGGGATGGCGCCCCTGGGATGGCGCCCCTGGGATGGATAGAGGTTAATTTATCTATTTTTGTAAGGAGAGCGACAAAATTGATTTTTTCCTGAAGGCCTTTGCCATATGAATTAACATTCTGGCCTAATAGTGTAATATTTTTAGCGCCTTTTTTTATCAATGACTCTATTTCTTCTAAAATCTCCTTTGATGGCCTGCTTCTTTCCATGCCCCGAACATAAGGAACTATGCAATATGAACAAAATTTATCGCAGCCTTCCATTATTTTTACATACGCAGTTTCGCCGGTTTTTCTGTTTCTGGAAAAGGCTGGGATTATTTTTGATTTATAGCCTTCCAGATACATAATACGGCCTGCGCCGTTTTTAATTCTATCAATAATGCCGGGAACATTATCTAAATCAGCTGGCCCGCATAAAAAATTTACAATAGGAAGCCTTCTAAAAATCTCGTCTTTCTGCGCCTCTGCCATACACCCGATAATGCCTACTATAAGGCCTGGTTTCTTGGCCTTTAATTTTTGGAGCTCCCCTACCTTACCATATACCCTATCCTCAGCATGTTTCCTGACGCTGCAGGTATTAAAAATAACCACATCCGCAAATTCCAGACTATCGCAAAAGGTATAACCCCGCTCTAATAGCAAGTCCTTTAACCTGCCGGAATCATGCTCATTCATCTGGCAACCGAAGGTACGGATGTAGACTGTTTTTTGTAACTCATTGTTTTTAAACATATTATGTAAAGTCGCTCTCATTCATCGCCTATATTTTTAAGATGAATGATTATGATTTACCGTCATAATTGATCCCATAAAATTGATTTCTTTGAGTGCCAGCTGATACACCGCTGCACTGGTTAGTCGGTTGGTGTTAATACGACAATTTGCGGGAATTTTACGAAAGTGTTTGAAGAGCTTTCGGACAAATTCATATTTATTCCGGTATTCCGCACCGTAAAACCACCTGCCCCCTCGATCTCGTTTCTTCTTTTTACGAATACGCGCGGCAAGGGTCTTACGAGACGCGTCCAACTTGATCGTAAAGACCTGCTCAAAAGGCAATGCTGTTCTTAGGAATTCTTCTCTACGATTCAACCCTGTGGTTTCGAGTATACAATTCTTCCATCGGCGCCGCGATAGCTCCCGAAACAACGCAATCCACGCGTCGGCCTCACCCATAGGCGTCTGTAGAAATCGCGCCCTATGGTAACCGATATGAATCACCGGCACTTTTAATACCTTACTTAATCTTCGAGATAATGTCGTTTTCCCAGCACCCGGCAAGCCGATAATGTGGATAATAGGAATGGTCTTTCTGCTATTCATGCGTTATTTTATCCTATCAGGCGTTCCGCCGTATAAATCCGGCGTCAAATCTGCCTGCCAATATTCCTTTGTATCAACATCCATTATAGTTAGCTTCCCTGACCATCCAGCTCCGGTATCGATATTCCAAACATTACACACATGGATCGGCTGTAACGTGTTGTAAAGCTCGGTGGTCGTGTGGCCGACGAATATGTCCTTGTACTTGCCTAATTGACATTTATGCCCGTCTACCTGCTTCTTCCATGCCAAGTCAAGGAGCCTTCTATCCCAGACCAATGCCTGCGCGCTATGACTTGAAAGCGATATATCCGGATTAAACCCGCCATGCACAAAAACCTGTTCGTCTCGCTCGATCCAGAGTTGTCCGCCCTTCAAGAAATCGATGTGCGCCTGCGGCATGGGACCGCCGTTATAAGACGCCATTGTCCGGTCACCGCCCTGACTCGTCCATATCTCCGGCTTATCGCCGCGCAAAGCCCAGTCCAGAGCCCACATATCATGATTGCCAATGACCAGATCGCAGTGCTTAATTTTCAAAAGCTCATCAATGCACTGCTTAACGTCCGGATACCCATCACAAACATCGCCCATCACAATCAGACGGTCTTTTATATAATCGAATTTCGCGCGCTTAAAACACTGCATCAACGCCTTGTAAGCGCCATGGATGTCCCCGATAGCGTAGGTCTTCACTCCTCAACCCTTCCCCTGATTCCGCTAAACTTATCAAAGGCATCCTGTCTCACATTATCAATATAAGCATCTGGGCCGTTTTCCTGCTCTACAAAAAGAGGTCCTTTTGAATCCACGCTACTGAAATACTCTTTGAGATTTTCGTTTACCTGTTTTCCTTCTTTTCGTTTTTTAATAAGAGCAACCACATCATCAGCAAGTTGTTCCCTTTTAGGGCAGAATCTCAGCATATAGTAAACGTAATACAGATCCTTCCTTAATTTCTCCTTATTCTCCCGATCGACAAATGTAAGTAATTTGTGGAAAGTAAACATCGATTCGGTCGGTATCTGAATACTCTTTAGGTCCATTTGCGCCGTTAAAACGGAACCAAGCAGTAAACTGAAATGCTGAATCTCATTGATCTTGATCTCTTGGCCTACGATTTTATTTACAAGCTTTCTCGAGACCTTGGGATCAGTAATAAATTCAACTTCGGCTTTCACGTCTCCAGAGGCGTCTTTAACAATAGGAACGAATGGAAATGACCTATCCATAGAAACATGGCGCTCTCCGTAACCCAGTCTTTGCACACAGGAAGCGACAGTATCCTTGCCGTTGTAATCCTGTGCGCCAACACCAAAGTCTATGTCTCCAGTTGTTACTGCCATATTGGGGACATTCTTCCAAATATATCTGGCGTAGATATATGGCACCCAACCTCCGACAAGGACCAAATACGGCAAGAAATCTGCAAGATCGTCTATGACTTTGATGAGGAGTTTTTCTCCGGAAAATTCTTTAGACAATGTTCTTTCCTTCCTCTTTTAAGGTTTTTAGCAAATATTCCGCATGATCTCTGCCTCTCTGCGGAAAGTGGTACAGATCCAAGTAAAGCTGGAGATCCGAAACAACGTTGTAGTCTTTTATCGTTTGGGTATTGAAAAATACAGTATTTTTATAGTACGGTTTTATTAAATAAATATTACCGCCTTTCTTCAATTCTTTAAGGTCAAGAGACTGTCTTAAGTCCAGCGAAGCATTCTTGAATTTTTCAGCCGACAAATAGCAATATATCGTTGGTGTATTTACGTAATGCGTAATAAAATTCGCGCCGGTATGAAGCGTTAAGGCGTACTTCTTGGATTCATTCTTGGCCGCGAAATATTCTTTTAAGCGACTTAAAATATCTTCACGAGCTGAGTAATAAAGATGTGCTTCATTAAGCTCAAACTTATAAACCTTGAGCCATTCCTCGAGTAGCTCCTCTTTGTTTTGCAATACGCTATGAGCAAGCCTGCCGGAACGAATTCCGCCGACAAACCCCTTCACGCGTAATGCGGATAATACCGCGGCCGCGCGCGCGCGACCTACGCCAAACTCTTTCTCAAAGTCTCTCGCAACCCACTTCCTGTCGGGCTGAGACATCATGACGCGTATGATTATGTTGGCCTTATCACCCAAGAGTATTTTCATTGTAGTTACTCCCTCTTCTAAATGTCCATTTCCTATAAATGTCCACTTAATAGTGGACATTTCCTATTAGTGGACATTTTACCATGAACCAAACCGGAGTCAAGAAAAATGTATGCACCTGACATCTTCATACCAATTTATCACTCAAATCCGCTTTTCCTGCCTTACTCCAGCTTAATTAGCGTTTGCGCTATCTTCTCCATAGTCCCCCTATAGCGCAGCCATCTGACATCCAAAACTCTGAATGAAAACTTTTATATTGTCTGCATTACATACTGGACAGGGCTTCCTGGATAAAAGGCAGGATTGCTTGGGCTTCATCCTTGGTCATTCTCCCGAGCTTTGCAAATCTAAAGCCGCCTTCCTGGTCTCTATTTTCCCTTACTATCTGCAATTTCTTAGGGCCATTATTGTAAGAATGGACACTCACTGTGATTTTCCCATCATCATTTTCATTAGATTTAGCAAATACTTCCTTATCAAGACTTGCATCGTACGGCATACGCTACCCCCTTTTTTTATTCTGTTAGTCCGGCTACAAAGCCTGATGCCCATGCCCAGGCAAGATTGTACCCGCCTCGTTCGCCATTTACATTCAGGATTTCTCCTGCAAAATAAACTCTCTTTTTTAATTTTGATTCCAAGGTGCCTTCTTTTATATCTTTAATATCCAAGCCGCCTGCTGTAAACTCCGCCTCGTTCCAGCCTTTTGCGCCTATTATATCAAATCTTTTGTCTTTTAACATATCTACTATTTTTTCAACGCTTGCGCCTTTGAATAAATCCCTGAAAACAAGGCTGAATTTATTAGGCAGAATGCCTATCATTAGATTTTCAATTGCAAAATGCCTGGAAATTCTCGTTTCAATCTCTTTCTTAAGGCTGGGTTTATCAATAAAAGGCGCCATATCAATCGAAACCTGCACGCCAATCTTTCCAAGCCTATTTATCGCTATTGAAATATCCTCGCTTATATCCAGTATAGCAGTGCCTGATAACCCATATTTTGTAAAAAGTAATTCCCCTTCTATTTCTTTTTGTATCTTACCATCTATTATGCTTTTTGCAATGCATTGTATTTTCTGGCCTTGAAGCAAATGGCAAAATCTGTCTTTTGCTAAAAGCGGCACAGCGCTTGGGACAGGTTCTATTATTTTATGGCCAAACGCTTTGGCTAAACCGTAACAGCTTCCATCAGAACCAAGGCTCGGATAGGTTTTTCCGCCTCCAGTTATTACAATAGAATCGCATGAGATGGTTTTGCCGCTTTTAGATTTCACTATAAATCCATTGGCTGAGCCAGCAATATGATTCACTTCAAAATCAAATTCTATAGATATCTTTAGATTTTTAAGCTCTTCTTCTAAAACTTTTAAGACGCTCGCAGCTTGATTTGTGACAGGAAAGATTCTTTTTCCATCGGAATAGAACTTTAACCCGAGTTCATTGAAAAATTTTTCTATTTTCTCTCTGCCGAACCTGGAAAATACGCTTTTTACAATTCCCCTTGCTTCAGGATTATAATGCGCCTCGCTTAGATCATGGTTGGAAATATTACATCTTCCAGCTCCTGAAATAAGAATCTTTTTTCCTAGCTGCGGCATCTTTTCGCAAATAACTACTTTTTTACCTTTTCGGCCGGCACTAATAGCCGCAATTATACCTGCCGCTCCGCCTCCTAGAATAGCAATATCAAATTTTTGCATTTATACATTCGCGGCCACAAAACCGCGACCTTCAGGGTACGAAATAGCGATTGGCCGCTCAGTATTCCGCCCAAGGAATACTGAACTTAAGCCCATGCGGGCTTCATTTCCTTACTTTTTTCCTGATATCGTGCTCATCCTCGATCTCGCCCACTATTTCCTCAAGCAGATCCTCCATAGTCACCAGTCCCTGAATCTTGCCGTACGAATCAATTATAATAGCCAGGTGGGTGTGGCCTTTCTGGAATTCCTTTAGTAGCTCTGCCACATTCTTGGAATCAGGCACAAATATAGGCGGATATATTATATCCTGCAAGATCACAAGGTCTCTATTGACGGAAAGATTCAATAAATCTTTCATGTTTATAACTCCGATTATATTGTCCGGATTATCTTTATAGACAGGCAGCCTGGAATGGCCTGACTCAAGGACCTTATCCAGTATATCTCCTATATTTGAACCTATATCGATCAAAATCATTCTATCTTTTGGTATCATTACAGTCCTGACGACAGTATTGCTGAATTCGAATACCTTAGAAAGCATTTTGTATTTATCTTTATGGCGGGGGCTTTCCTCCTCACCTATCCTGATGAGCGCTTTTATCTCGTCCTCCACTACAAGAGAGGGTTTGCCTTTTGTCTTTCCACCAAGAAGATTTACTATAAAATTTGTAATCACTGAAAGGCCCTTGACCGCAGGAGATAGTATAAATACCAGAACCTTTACCATTCTCACAAGAGCCAGCGATATCCTTATAGGATTTCCTGCTGAAAGCGTCTTAGCAGCCACCTCTAAGACTATTATAAGAAAAGACGCTATCAAAGTCGCCAGGAGTATGCTTTTGGAGTTTTCGCCGATAAAAGAAATCACTATAACCGTAATAATAGAAGCTATGAATGAGTTTACTATATTATTGGCAACAACTATTGTCCCGAAAAATCTTTCCGGGGCTTCTAGAATCTTTAATATCATCCTGGCGCTCTTTGACCCGTCAGCTGCAAGCCGCCTCAATTTTATAATACTAGCCGCAATAATAGACGTCTCTGACGCAGCTGTCAAAGCGCCTATCAAAAGTAAAATTACCAGCAATAAAAGCTCTATGGTTATTTTCATTTTTGTATAAAGTTTACCATATCATCCGGCAACGGCAAATTAAAATTCATTCTTTTTCCTGTTACAGGATGATTGAATTCTAATGCCTTTGCGTGAAGCGCAACCCTTTTAAATCTCAGTTTAAAATCCTTCCTGAAGGCATATACGCTCTCTCCAACCAAGGGATGGCCAAGTCCTTTAAAATGTATCCTGATCTGATTTGTCCTTCCGGTAACAGGCTTCACCTCGACTATCGTAAAATCCTTTCTTCTTTCAAGGACTTTGAATTTCGTGATCATGAACTCTCGTTTTCTTTTCTTTTTATTGTAAACATTGCCTTGTAAGGTGTCAGAGTTTTTCCGCACAGCGCCGTGAACAAAAGCGATATACGTCTTTTTTACAAGATGTTTTTTAAACTGCTCCATCATGGCATCTTGGATAGATTTGCCTTTTGCGTAAATTATAAGGCCTGATGTCTCCCTGTCAATCCTGTGGCATGGATAGGCGTTGGCCAAAGCGCCACGCCTATCCAACTCCTGATTCAAAAGATCCGTAAGGGTATTTGTTTCTCCTTTTGGGGTAGGCACCACTAATATCCCGGAAGGTTTATTGATTATAAAAATATGCTCATCTTCATAAATTATATCATATCTCTTTTGATTATCTGGGTTCATTTAACAAGATATTCTTTTAGTTTCTGCCATGTCTTTGGGCCGGCCTTAGCATCTACTTTTAAACCATTCTGAGACTGGAAAGCTTCTATAGCCTTTCTGGTATTTGGGCCAAGGATGCCATCTATCTTGCCTTCATAAAGATCGGCATTTTTCAAAGCCTGCTGTATATCCTGGACACTTGGTTTTTCAACCGTTGCCGCCTGACTAACAGCAGGTTCCACAGAAACGCTTTTCCCTTGGCTAGCCTGCGGCTCTTGAGCAACATCTACCACCGCCTCTTCTGTAACAGCAGACTCCATGGACGCATTTTCATCTACAGCCTTTTTGAGGCAGCCGGTCAAACCCGTCAGTAACACAAAAATCATAATTAAACGCATTACCATACTAATCCCCCTTTCGTTTATACTATTTTCTAAGATAAGCTGATAACTTCTCAACTATTTTGTCGCAGTAATATCTTAAAAATCTGGCTTCATCTTTCACAGGCATGCTTATAATCTTGACGCCATTGATATATTTCTTATCTCTATCAGATTTTATATCTCCTATCCATCTTATCTCAGCCACCATGGATATAGGCGGAAGTGCATCTTCAAGATCTACTTCAAGCTGCACATAAACCCCCGGCTTTAAGAGTTCCCTGGACTCAAAGGACGCGCCTTCCGCAGAAATATTCTCCGTCCTCGTAAACTGAAATACCTGTTCGTAATCAAGCACTTTATACTTGGCGCTCAGCTTTAATTCAACTCTGGGATACTTTCTTTTTTCCTTGAAGATATCGTTTATCATAACACCTCCATTATAAGTTTCTTTGCCTCATTAGGCGTTGCAGACAAGAATTTAAACCTGTGTTCGGATATTTTTAATTCCTTTAAGCATTTATCAAGATGGTTAACTGCATTTATATTGTCCCTGTCAAAAGAAAGCACGGAGATAAAATTCACAAGGGCTTCTTTGAATCTTTTTTTATTAAAAAGTATTTGCCCTATCTTAAAATAAGTGTCTCTATTTAGAAAAGGCCTGTTGCACTCTAGGCTTGCCGTTTTGTTAAAAAATTCATATGCCCTGTCAAAATTACCATCCTCAAAATATATAGCTCCTATCTTAAAATAGCTTAGGGCTATCTCATACTGGTCTATGTATTTTTTTTCTTCAGAGTTAAGGTTTTCTATAAATTCCATATATTCTATTACGCCTTGTTCGGTCTTCAACCTATCGCCAGAAATTTTGAGGTTGAAAATATTATTCATATACTCCCCTATAACAGAATCCACCCTTTCGATAATATCCTGAAGATAATATTTTGGATTGAGTTTTAGCGCGCTTTTATAGTTTTCAATAGCCTGTTTGAAAAACTCCGATGCCTTTTCGTAGTTCTTCCAATACGATTCACGCCGCGCCCTATTATGGCAGTCAACAGCCGTTTCTAGAATAGGCTTGATATTTGCGCGCTCATTGTTCCATTCTTCAAGATTCTTTATCTTTTGCTCTATATTATCAATATTATTATCTTCCATATCTGGACAATATAGCATAAAAATGCAACAATGTTAAGAAATTTGTAACATTGCGCGAGGAGGACGATTAACTGTAGGTTGATTTTATTCGTTCATTATGTTATATTTATCATATGTTAGGGGCAATAATAAATCTATTCTATCCTGCCCTGTGCAGGGCCTGCTCTAAAAAGATAAATGAATTTGACCGCAACATCTGCGATGATTGCGCTAAGAAGATAAAAGAAAGACTCCCTCCTTTCTGCGTAAAATGCGGCAGGCAGCTTAAAGGAAGTTCTGAATTAATAGCCACATGTCCAGACTGTAAAAAATATAAGCTATATTTTGACAGGGCCTGGTCAGCCTGCTGTTACGACGGGCTGCTAAAAGACTTGATTCATGATTTCAAATATAAAAAAATAACCTCTCTTTCAACAGATTTCACAACTTTAATTATTAGTTTCATGAAAAAATATAATATCGGAAAAGACGCTCAGATGATTCTACCCATACCAATGCATCCTGATAGATTATTCAGAAGAGAAATTAATCACGCCGATATCCTGGCCAGAGCTTTAGGAAAAAAACTTGGTATTTCTTATTCCAGAAACACTTTAAAGAAAACAAAAGATACACCGCTTCAAAGCAAACTTAAAAGAGAAGCTAGAATAAAAAACTTATACTCGAGCTTCTTTTTAAAAGACAGTTTAATTGTCCGCAATAAAAATATAATGCTGGTAGATGACCTCTTTACAACAGGCTCTACTGTAAACGAATGCTCAAGAGTCCTCAAGGATGCAGGCGCAAGACACGTAGAGGTTATAACCCTGGCGAGGGGAGATAGCGCATGAAAATACTGCGTAATTATATAATAAAAGAAATTATTGTTATGTTTGTATTTTCCCTCATCATATTCACATTTACTCTTGTGGTGGGAAATATTATAAAGCTCGCAGAGCTCGTAATAAATAAAGGTGTGGATATAAGGCTCGTGGGTAAACTTTTTCTTTATCTAATACCGTTTTTATTGAGCTACACCATACCCATGTCTATATTGGCCTCTGCGCTGCTTGTATTCGGCAGGCTTTCAGGAGATAATGAAATCGTAGCTATCCGCTCAAGCGGCATAAATATCTACAGGTTAAGCTTTCCCCTGCTTGTAATAGGCCTTTTATTCAGCCTTCTTTCAATAGTATTAAATAACGATCTAATACCCAGGATGCATTTTGAATCCAGAAAAATTATAAAAAATATAGGCATAAAAACTCCAGCCGCATATCTTGAGCCAGGCGTATTTATAAAAAGTTTCAAGGGCTATATAATATTCATACATGGAATAGATAAAAATAAACTCAAAGGCGTCCGCATTTATCAGCCGCAGGATGAACATTCCACGAGAACTATAATAGCTGAAAGAGGAGAATTCATAACGCTTGATAATCAGAATGCGATCAAGTTAAAGCTTATCAATGGCACAAGCGACGAGCCAAATCCTAAAAATCCGATAAATTTCTATAAACTGAACTTCAAAACGTATTACCTTACTCTAAACATAGACGAATCAATGGCGCCTAGCGGTTATACAGATAAAAAATCCAAGGAAATGAATTTTCAGGAAATAAAAAACGAGATCGATCGTCTTGGCAAGTACCATGTAGACACCCCATCGCTTATCACGGAATTCCATAGGAAGATTTCAATATCCTTTGCGAGTATAGTATTTATAATTATAGGCATACCTCTCGGCATATTCACCAGGCGCGGAGAAAAAACCATACAGTTTGCCATAGCTCTAGGGGTAATTGTGGTATATTATATATTAATGGCTGCGAGCATAGCTTTATCTTTAAAAGGCATTTGGAACCCGGGCTTCTGGATGTACATGCCGAATATAATAATCGGAGCTGTAGGTATAGTACTGCTACGCAAAACCATAGAATCTTGAACAAACAACTTTACAAATTGACATTGTCAAAATGTAAAGTTGTTTAGGTTAATATATGCGAATATTAGATAAATACATAACTAAATATTTTATACTGCCTTTTTTATATTGCCTTATGGTATTCATCGTGCTCTACATTATTATAGATCTTTTTGGGCGCATGGATGAGATTCTGAAACAAAATATTAACATTGGAATACTGTGGGAATATTACCTATCAATAATACCTTTGATTGTCATACAGACCGCGCCGGTGGCAAGCCTAATCTCCGCCATATATGTCCTAGGCGCGCTCAATAAATACGGAGAGATAACAGCCATGCGCTCAGCTGGGATAAGCATATATAGAATACTAATGCCTTTTATATATATCGGGTTTGCTATAACAATATTAGTGTTTAGCATATCTGAAAAAATCCTGCCTCAGAGCATGAGAAAAGCAGAATCTATAAAAGCAAATTCTATAGAAAATATTGATAAAAGTAAGCCTGTTAACAAAATAATGATATCCAATATCGCGCTTTACGGCAAAGATAACCGCCTCATATTCATAGACAATTTCGATCCAACCTCTAAAACCGCAATGGGTATTACCATACTGGAGCAAGACAAAAAAGACAATGTGTCATTAAAGATAAGCGCTCATGAAGCGAAATGGCTGGATGGGAAATGGGTTTTTTCAAATATATTAACGTATAAATTGGACAATAAAGGAACAGTTATCGGCTCGCCTGAATTTTTTCAGGAAAAGATAATTTATATGGAAAAACCTAAAGACCTTATATCAAAAGGCACTAACTATGAATACATGAGTTTTCGCGATCTATTAAATTATACAAAGAATTTTTCCAAAACATCTCCCAAGCTGATAACAAGGCTCCGCGTGGATTTGCATCAAAAAATAAGCCTTCCTTTTATAAACCTTGTGGTGATATTAATAGGAGCTGGTTTTGCATTGAGGGTAAGGCAAAGAGGCAAAGCCACTGCTCTATTAGGCATAGGTATGAGTATCGCGATAGGATTCATATATTATGCCTTTATGGCAAGCTGCATGGCCCTCGGTAAAAGCGGAACTCTTCCAGCATTCCTCTCAGCTCACCTGGCAAATATATTATTTGGATTAATCGGGGTAATAATGATAAGAAATTAGTAGGGGACAGGCATGCCTGTCCCCTACAGAATTATTTACGTTCCTAATTCCCAGCTGGAAAGATATTTCTTCTGGAACGCGGTAAGTATGTCTATTTGAATGCCCATGCTCTTGAGTTTAAGCCTGGCTATTTCTTTATCTATTGCTTCAGGCATCCTGTAAACCTTCTTATCAAGCTTTTTATGGCTCTTTACAAGATATTCAGCAGCAAGCGCCTGGTTTGCAAAGCTCATATCCATTACTATCGCAGGATGGCCTTCTGCGCAGGCAAGATTCACAAGCCTGCCCTCTCCTAAAAGATTAATGCGCCTGCCGTCTTTCAAAAGATATTCTTCAACTCCGTTACGGATAACTCGTTTCTTTGAGCTCATTTTTTCAAGAGCAGGTATCTCTATCTCAACATTAAAATGGCCTGAGTTAGCTACTATTGCCCCGTCTTTCATCACTTTAAAATGTTCTCCTGCAATAACCGTAGTATTGCCTGTCAGGCTTACAAATAAATCTCCTTTTTTAGCAGCTTCCTTCATCGGCATTACTGAATAACCGTCCATTACTGCTTCGAGCGCTTTAGTAGAGTCCACTTCTGTAATTATGACATTGGCTCCCATACCTCTTGCGCGCATGGCAAATCCCCTGCCGCACCAACCGTAACCAAGCACAACCACAATTTTACCTGCTATTAGAATATTTGTAGCCCTTATAACCCCATCCACTGTTGACTGGCCTGTGCCATAACGATTATCAAAAAGATGTTTTGTGTCTGCGTCATTTACAGCAATTACAGGAAAAAGAAGCTTTTTATTCTGCTCCAAGCTCCTTAACCTTATTATCCCGGTGGTAGTTTCCTCTGTGCTGCCTAATATATTCGGCACAAGATCTAGCCTGGATTTATGGATAGTGGACACAAGGTCTGCGCCGTCATCCATTGTTACGTTCGGTTTTAGCCCTAGAGAGCTTTCTATATGAGAATAATAGGATTTATTGTCCTCTCCTCTTATTGCAAAAACAGGGATATTAGAATCCTTTACCAGGGACGCAGCCACATCGTCCTGAGTGCTGAGAGGATTAGAAGCGCATAGATTTACCTCTGCTCCTCCTGATTTCAAGGTATTCATTAAAACCGCTGTCTCTGTAGTTACATGAAGGCACGAGCTTACCCTTACCCCCTTTAATGGTTTTTCTTTAGAAAACCTCTCTCTTATAAGTTTCAGAACAGGCATATTTTCATCTGCCCATTCTATTCTTAATTTTCCGGTAGGAGCTAATTTTATATTGGTTATGTCATATTTCATATCGCGCAGCTCTTTTTTAATAGACAAACCTTGTCAGTTTCTTCCCATGTAAAACCCTCTTCCTCGCGGCCAAAATGCCCATAGCTAGCTGTCTTTCTATAGATAGGCTTAAGAAGATCCAGCTCTGTTATTATGCCTCTTGGTGTAAGGTCAAAATGTTCCCGTATAAGCGCTGAAATCTTTTCTTCTGAAATCTTTCCTGTCCCAAAGGTTTCAACCATTACTGCCAATGGCTCTGCCTTCCCTATTACATACGCAAGCTGAATGCAGCATTTCTTGGCAAGGCCTGCGGCTACTACATTTTTTGCAACATATCTTGCCATATACGCAGCTGAGCGGTCAACTTTTGTAGGATCCTTGCCTGAAAAAGCCCCGCCTCCATGGGATACGATTCCGCCGTACGTATCCACTACTATTTTTCTTCCTGTCATACCAGTATCAGACTGCGGCCCGCCTATTAAAAACTTGCCTGTCTGATTTACATAATATCCTGTTTTATCGTCAACTAGTTTACCCAATATAGGTTTTGCTATTTTTTCTATAATCTCTTTTCTTGCCTTTTCTGTTATGTGTTCACCGCCTTTATCCAGTATCTCCTCCGTGTGCTGGCACGCCAGAACCACTGAGTTTACCCTGACTGCCTTGCCATCTTTATACTCAACTGTTACCTGGCTTTTAGAATCAGGCCCAAGATATTTCAGCGTTTTATTTTTTCTCAACTCAGCCATTTTCCTGACAAGTTTATGCGCCAGCATAATCGGTAAAGGCATTAGTTCTTTGGTCTCATCGCACGCGTATCCAACCATAAAACCCTGGTCGCCCGCGCCGCCTTTATCAACGCCCTGCGCAATGTCAGGAGACTGGGCATGTATCGTATTTACAACAGCGCACGTCTTATAATCCATTCCATATTTAGGGTCTGTGTAGCCTATTTCCTTAACCACTCTTCGCGCGGTATTTATTACATCTACATAAGCAGTGGTGGTGATTTCTCCTCCTACTATAATAAGGCCCATTGTTACAAATGTCTCGCACGCAACGCGGCCCCTTGAATCCTGACGCAAAACCTCATCCAGTATTGAATCTGAAATCTGATCGCACAACTTATCAGGATGACCCTCTCCAACTGATTCCGAAGTAACGTAATATTTTCCTTTAGGCATTTTTACTCCTTCTCCTTTCTGAGTTCCTTATCAGCTTCTTCTAATGATTTTTTATCTCCTATGTCAAACCACTTTTTATCTTTAAACACGTAACCAAATACCGATTCTCTTTTATAAAGCCATTCCAGAAAATAACCTGGCGCATCTTTCGCATTATCCATTCCCATGTATCTCGTCATTATGCCCAATCTTTCCTTTGGGAAAAAATAAAGACACATTGCCGCAAGAGTAGAGGCTGGATTGGCAGGCTTTTCCTTAAAATCAATGATCTTATTATTTTTATCAATGGATACTATACCGTAACTGGCCGCAAGAATCAAGTCTTTTATATCATAAAGGCCTATTGTAATAGAAGGCTTTTTCGATATGCAAAAATTTGTAAATATAGAAAGGTCTGCCTTGAAAAGATTATCTCCTGCAAGAACCAGCAAATCATCCGATATATTTTCTTTTTCTATGACAAACTCTATGTCCCCAGTGGCCCCGAGCCTGGTCTCATTAGAGGTTGTGCCGTCATCTATAACTGTTATTTTCTTTGAACTTGAAAAATTTTGTTTCCAGTCCTCAAAATTCTGGTAGAATTTCTTATTTGTTGCAATAAAAACCTCATCCACTTCTTTCAAAGGCTCAATGAGATCAAATATATATCCCATGACAGTTTTGCCAGCTACTTCAAGAAGCGGCTTTGGAGTATTTAATGTCAATGGATACAGCCTTGTAGCATACCCTGCGGCTAATAATAAAACCTTCATATCTTTCCTAGTTCTTTTTTCAGATAATCTATTGTCTCTACCGGGGTTGGGTCAATATTATTAAGAATGGCCAGATAAAAACTCACAAAATCTCCTATATATAAAAGAGAGTATATCCTCGCAAGCCTTCCGCCATTATCTTTTTTCAATACCATAACCTCTACACCTGATTTTTTTATAATCTCGCTGGTAATTCTTACGCGTTCCTTTGTTCTTTCATGATCATCTTTATCGTAAAGTATTATGGCCTTGAAATCTTTAAGAAGGTTTTCTGGAAACCTCCAGCCGACTATCTCGTTGTGATTCATTTCAGGCAGCGTATTGCTGGATGAAAGCGCCTTTCCGTTTTCTGCGATCTGCTCTCTCCATCTATTGCTTACAGCTTCTGTGGTATCAGCCGTGCCATATATTATGGGATACTTTTTATAGAGTTTAACAGCTATTTGTTTGGAAATATTTTTTTCCATAGAGACGCTAAAACCTATTTCTTTATCTCTGACATCGGTAAGTATAGAAAAAAGTTCTTTTACATCATTTTCTTTATCTTTTATGAGCCCAAGCTTTACTAAAACACCAAGCACTGTTATAGACATGTAGCCAATAGCTGTCCTGGGAGGGTATCCCGGAGGAATTGATATATGAGTACTGCTGTTTTTTGAAGACAGCTCTTTTAATCTGCCGCCTGAACCCATTGTAATTATAAAAGCATTTCTTTTAAGGCCCTGTTTAAAACAAGAAAGTGTCTCTTCAGTATTGCCAGAATAGCTTGAACAGAATAAAATCGTTCTCTCTCCCACAAAATCAGGCAAGGTATAATTGCGGCATATTGATACAGGTATCTTGAGCTCATCACCCAGGTAAACCCTTACCATGTCAGGCCCTATGCCAGACCCTCCCACGCCTGCAAATACTATATTATTCACTGCGGGTTTATTTATATTGATGGATTTTCCAATTGCGTATGCATCGCGGCATTGTTCAGGCAAGTCTGAAATAAATTTCAGCATATTCGAACAGTCCAGTTTTTTTATGAATTCCAAATTGTCCAGTTTATTCATACTAAAGATTTTTTATTGTTTTTTAGTCTTCTTGAGCCATGGAATAAGCTCGTTCAGTCGTTTATTTGTAAAGGCCTCTATCTCTTCGCCCGTAGACAAACTTAATGCCTTTTCTGCGACTTTTCTGGCGTCTTCAAATCTCACATTGCTGATAACGTATTTCACCTCAGGAATTACCACAGGGCTCATGCTAAATTCGTCCAGCCCCATCCCCAGGAGTATAAGGACAAACCCAGGCTCTGCTGCCATTTCTCCGCACATGCCTACCCATATATTTTCTTTATGACCTGAATCTATAATATTTTTTATAAGCCTTAATACAGCCGGGTGAGTAGGCTTATATAAATAAGCTATCTTTTCATTAGCCCTATCTACTGCCAGAGAATATTGTATAAGGTCATTGGTCCCTATGCTAAAAAAATCCACTTCTTTGGCAAGAAGATCGCAGGTTAAAGCAGCTGATGGTATCTCTATCATTGCCCCTACTTCTATATCCTGGTTAAAATTAATCGACTTATTTCTCAGATCCTCTTTTGCTTCTTCTAAAACTTTTATCGCCTGCCTGAGCTCTCCAAGGCCAGATATCATGGGAAACATAATCTTGATATTTCCGAATACGCTTGCGCGCAGTATCGCCCTTAACTGCACCTTAAACACCTCCGGCCTTGCAAGGCAGAATCTTATAGCCCTCCATCCCATGAATGGATTCATCTCGTGCGGGACCTTGAGCTGGGATAAAAATTTATCTCCTCCAATATCCAGCGTGCGTATAATAACAGGGCTTTCAGCAAGCTTGACAGCTACTTTTTTATATGCCTCAAATTGCTCTTCCTCGTCAGGAGAATCATTTCTATTCATATAAAGAAATTCCGTGCGGTATAGCCCTATACCTTCTGCTCCATGCGCAATAACAGAGCTGACGTCATCCGGCAATTCGATATTTGCCGAAACCTCCACTTTGTGGCCATCAATAGTGACAGCAGGCGTATCTTTAAAATCTAAAAGCGTTTTTTCAAACTTTACAAATTTCTGCTGTTTTGCCTCATATTTTTTAAGGGTTACCTTATCCGGATTTACTATCACCATCCCATCTGTCCCATCCACAATCAGGATATCCCCTGGCCTTATTTTAGTTGTCGCATTTTCAAGGCCCACTACAGCAGGGATTTCCAAAGACTTTGCCATAATTGCAGTATGCGAGGTCCTGCCGCCTATATCAGTGACAAATCCCATGACATTCTTTTTATGCATATTAGCGGTGTCAGACGGAGAAATATCATACGCAACCACTATTACCTGCTCCTTCAGGTCGCTAAGGGTCTTTTCCTGAACTCCTATAAGATTTTTTAAAATCCTTTTGCCTACATCTTCTATGTCGCTGGTCCTTTCTTTCAGATATTCATCATTCATTTTTGAAAAGACGTTTATATATTTACTTATAACCTTTGAAAATATATATTCCACGCATTTACGTTCTTTTTTAAGGCCTTCTATAACCTCCTCTATCAACATCCTGTCTTCCATGACCAGCAAATGAGCGTTAAATATCTCTGCGTGTTGGGCGCCCATTTCGCGTGAAATCTTTTTCTGTATAGCGAGTATCTCGGAACGCGTCTTTATAAGAGCTTCTTCAAAGCGGATAATTTCGGAAGGGACAGTATCCTGTTTGATATCCCTTTCAGTTACTATAAGCTGCCTTGTATCAAATAAAAATGCTTTGCCTGCGGCTATTCCAGGCGAAGCCGGTATGCCTTTTAATAACATTATGACATTTCTCCCAGTATTATCTTTTCAAGTTCCTCGATTGCCTCTTTTGCATCAGGGCCATTTACTTTGATATGAAGCTTAGCGCCTTTTTCTGCCGCAAGAGTCAATAGCCCCATTATGGATTTTCCGTTCACTTCCTGCCTGCCTTTTTTTACAGCAATATCGCTTTCGTATTTATTGGCTATCTGCACAAATATTGCCGCAGGCCTGGCATGAAGCCCCTGTTCATTCTTAATGGTTATTTTTTTTTCTATTAACATGTCGGATTCACCTAATCAATGGATATCTTTTTGCCTTTTGTCTTAAGAGTAAGGTCTATAATAACCTTTGAGAGTTTTTTGGCATCATGCCTTACATGATTTTGAGCATTTACCACATCGCCTTCTATTACGTTATAACCGTTCTCTATAATTTTATCTGAGTCAGCTAAAACAGGATAAGCGCCTTCTTCTTCGTATTTCTTAAGAAGTTCTTTAGGCACCTTCCCTATGTTTACAATACAATAACTAAGTATATCAGGCCGCGTATGAGTTATAAGAGCGTTCAAGTGGTCAAATGCTGTATAATTATCTGTTTCGCCGGACTGCGTCATCACATTGCAGATATAGACCTTAGGCGCCTTGGACTGAGCAATCTTCTCAGCTATGCCATCCACCAGGAGGTTTGGTATAACGCTTGTGTATAAACTGCCGGGCCCAAGGACTATTATGTCTGCCTCAGCTATTGCCTCAAATGATTCTGAGCTAGCTTTGCAATGCTCAGGGTCTAAATATATTTTTTGTATAGGAGAATTCTGTTTTGCTATCTTTGTCTCGCCTACTGTCTTCTGCCCGTTACGGTATTCTGCCACAAGCTTAACCTTGTCAAATGTAGAAGGGATAACCCTGCCTCTTATTGCAAGGACTTTAGAGGATTCTTTTATTGCTTTTTCGAAATCTCCTGTAACCTTGCACATCGCGGTTATAAATAGATTTCCGAAGCTATGCCCGCTTAGTTCTGACTCGCTCCCAAACCTGAACTGAAACAACTCGCGCATCAAAGGTTCTGCATCCGCAAGCGCAACAAGGCAGTTTCTTATATCTCCTGGCGGAAGTATGCCAAACTGCTCTCTCAGTCTTCCGGAAGACCCGCCATCATCTGCAACAGTCACTATCGCTGTAATATTGCTTGTCTGCTCTTTTAAACCATGAAGAATGGTTGAAAGGCCTGTCCCTCCTCCTATAACCACTACCTTTGGCCCTTTTTCAAGCTGGCGGTAATGATACATAATATCTACAAGTTCTCTTTCTCTCTTAGGAAGAAAAACTGCAATGAATGATTTTATCATCCTCTTCATGCCATATATAACTATCAATGCGCCCAGGATTACAACAGCGCTGCCAATAATCTTTGAACCAGGAAATCTTTTGAGTATGAGTATAATAGATCCTATCGCAACCAATAAAACACCTGTAGAGGAAATAAATATCCAGCGTTTTATTTTCATTCCTGGATACAACCATTTCAATCTTTTCATATCTAACCTATACCCTTCTAATATCTTCCTCTTTTATAATCTTAACCAGGGTTTTTTCGCTATCTGCGCTTTTTAACGAATCCCTGAAATATTTATCTTTTAATAATTTTGAGATGCGCGCCAGCGCTTTGAGGTGCGGCCCTGAAGATTCTATAGGAGCCAACAACAAGAAAAATATATAGGCTGGCTCTCCATCCAGTGAGTCAAACTTTATGCCGCTTTTAGACACTCCAAAAGCGCCTATGAGTTCACTCACATATTCGCATTTTCCATGAGGTATAGCAATGCCTTGGCCAATGCCGGTTGAACCAAGCGCTTCTCTGTTTAAAAGAACTTTTACAACAGGGTCTCTGTCTTTGGGCTTCAATTGGCCCGACTTGATCAATAGATCCGCAAGCTCTTTTATGACGCTATTTTTATCCTTGGACTTTAAATCCGATGATACTGCCTTTTCATTCAAAAAATCTAGAATACGCATACACCATTTCCTCCTTTAAAAGGTTTAACTGATGAAATTTGGAGCGGGTGATGGGTCTCGAACCCACGACAACGACCTTGGCAAGGTCGTGCTCTACCAACTGAGCTACACCCGCGAAATTCAAACGCTAATCTTTAAGAATAGAGACTGGCGAACTTCTCTATCCAAACCGCCATTATAGAACGCAAATCTTTACTTGTAATATATACACTGCATGTCCCATACTGCAATTTATTCTTTGTAACAGAACTACGGCTATCTGCTATATAGGACTTAATAAACTGATTTAATGGAATATTCAATAACTCCGACCAATATAATTTAATATTATTCTCATTTAAATCCGGATATAGAAACAGTCTAGCTCTAATTCTACCCTCTGCTATATTGAGATATTTGTGTAGGAATCGGCAGTACAATTTTAACAATTCAGGATCAGAATTATTCAATTCCAGACAATAAGCTTTTTTCTCTGCAGTTTTTCCCTCCGCCCAATAAAGCATTATACCCGCAATAAAAAGTGGATCATTTTTATACTGTTCAAAAGATTTTTCTGCTTGCTCTTTAATTTCTATATCATGTTCAATTCTATATTTTGCACGAGCTTTATTCATTATTGCGATTTTATCTATAACATTTATCATAATTCATGGTAGGCGGAAGAGGAGTTGAACCTCCAAGGATTGCTCCATACGGTCCTAAGCCGTACGCGTTTGCCAGTTCCGCCATCCGCCCTTGTACCAGTCGCTAAGCTATCCGTTTTACTGCTACCTTTTTCCGCTCCGGTTCATGGTACCCCCAACAGGGTTCGAACCTGTGACGCCCTGATTAAGAGTCAGGTGCTCTACCAGCTGAGCTATGGGGGCGTAATTAATCCAGACGTTAAGTCTAGATGATATCACAGGTTAAAAAATTCGTCAATAATTTTCAAAATTTGCGAAGCGAATTTGGCGCGCCCGGGGTGGATCGAACACCCAGCCTACTGGTTCGAAGCCAGTCGCTCTATCCATCTGAGCTACGGGCGCATCTGTTTCGTTCTAAAGCTGCTTATGCTCTGCAAAGCTATAATGCTTATTATCTCCTATTATTATATGGTCCATAACATTTATCTCAAGGACCCTGCAGGCTGTTGTAAGACTTTTAGTAAACATTATATCTTCTTTACTGGGTTCAGGATCTCCTGAAGGGTGGTTATGCACCGCGATTATGCCTGTTGCAAAATTCTGAAGCGTTTTTAAAGCTATCTCCCTGATCTGCGGGCTGGCCTGGTCAACAGTCCCTTCTTCTATTTCAATAATATCTATTATATTATTTTTACTATTTAACAGCAATATCTGAAATATCTCTTTTTTAATATCTCTTAACCTTGGCATAAAAAGTTTAACTGCGTCTTTTGGAGACTTTATTGCCTTGGATATGTCTTTAGGTTCAGACAGAAACCTCCTTGCTATTTCAAAACTAGCTCTTAACTGCGAGATCTTTGCATCCCCTAAACCTTTAAAACTTCTCATCTCAGAAATATTAGTGTGGCTCATATTTCTAAAAGTCTTAAAATGCTCTACCACCTGCCTGCCTAGATCTACTGCGCTTATGCCTTTCACGCCTGTGCGGAATACTATTGCCAAAAGCTCTGCATTTGTAAGCGTATGCTCGCCATATTTAAAAAGCTTTTCCCTGGGCCTTTCGTCCTTGGGCCATTTTTTAATACCTTGTTTCGCCATACACGAATCCTTCATACACTCACTCTCATCAAAGTTGACACTTTTGACAATGACAAAAGTGTCAACTTGTTAAGGTTCCTGCGAGCTGGCCGCAGGCAGCCATAATATCTTTACCTTTAGATTCTCTTACTATTACATTGATGCCTTTTTTAAGAAGATTGCTCTTGAAAATTTCTATATCTTTTTTCAAAGGAGATTTAAATTCTAAACCAGGTATATTGCTATAAGGTATAATATTGACTTTTGCTTTTAACCTCCTTGCTATTTTTGCCAGATCATCTATATCTTTTTGCGAATCATTTATATCCTTAAGCACCATATATTCAAGCGTGAGCATCCTACCGTCATTACTTATGTAATTTTCGCAAGCCTTTAAAAGCTCCTCAAGAGAATATTTTTTATTAACACTCATTAATTTATCCCTCAGGCCGCTATTTGCAGCATGAAGCGATATTGACAAATTAACCTGTAAGCCCAATTCTTTAAATTTCTCTATGCCTGGTATGATACCGGATGTTGAAACAGTAATTCTTCTGGCTGCTATACCCATTGCCTTAGGAGAATTCATCATTCTTACAGCCCTGGATACATTTTCATAATTATCAAAGGGCTCACCCATGCCCATAAACACAAAATTTGTCATCCCATGTTTCAGGCTATGCGCAAGGTATAATATCTGGCTTAATATCTCTGATACGCTCAGATTTCTTTTAAAACCATTCATGCCGCTTGCGCAAAATGCGCAAGCATACTTACAGCCTGCCTGAGTTGAAAGGCACGCTGTTTTTCTTTTACCTGAACATATCAGCACTGTTTCTATCAGATTACCATCGCTAAGCTCAAACAAAACTTTTTCAGTTCCGTCAATAGACTTGAGGCGCTTCAAGGGTTTTATTGCGCCTATATAAAAGGATTGGGCTAATTTATTCCTGAATGATTTCGGCAGATTATCCATGGCATCAAAATCTTCTATGCCCTTTTTATAAATCCAGGAAAATATCTGCTCAGCCCTGTATGAAGGCTCTGAAATCTTTTCCAATTCTTGCTTAAATTCTTCCAAAGCAAGATTCTTTATATCTTTTTTATCCAAGATGTATAGTCGTCAAGGAATTCATGGCAGATTAACCTTGTTCTTTTCTGAACCGTTCTAGTAGCCTTCTTATATCACCGTCTGCTGATCGCATAATCTGGGTAGCTATAAAAATCAGGACGGAAAACTGCCAGGAGTCTTCAGGCCCTACCACCAGGCCGTTAGTAACATCTTCTCCCCGCTGTAATTTATCGGAATAATATCCGATCGCCTTTTCGAGGTGGCCTTCATAAATATCAAGCGAATAGGTTTTATTATTATATTTTAAGGATGGAAAAGTAACCCCTCGGACAAGGAGAAAATTCAAAATCATATCCTGTCCTGAATGAAATTCCTTTTCAAAATCAAACCCTTCGAATTGAGGCAGGTTAGAGGGAAGTATTATAGCGGGCTTTTCAACCATTACCTGGCCTTTCCTAACCACAGTATCTCCCAGATTGACCAGAGATTCAGATAAAAATATATACGGCACCTCTGTAGCCTCAAAGGTCAGGAGATCCTTAGGCCTCGGCCTTATTATTTTAGTATGTTTTAAAGCTTTTTCCCAACCATCTTGAATATTCATAGTGTTATTGTTATATCATAAAAAATAATATAAGGCGAGGAAAATTATCAGGTTATTTCTTCCAAATTCCAGGTGAATGCCTTGATGCCTTCGCGGCCAAGTTTTTTACGCAGGTTTTCAACGCAGGTAAGCAGTTGTTTTGTATCATCCTCTCTGCAGGCTACATATAAAATATTATTCTTTCCAGGCCATATATCATCTCCCATATGCGTGCCTGAAGTATTCCCTTTACCGAATACACCTGGGATCTTTGTGTAATTCTTCAGCACGCACCCATGTAATACCTCCATCACCTCCATATCCATTGCCTCATTATAAACTATCATCACCATTTTCATATCATCCCCCGCACCAGGCAAGTTTACACTTGCGACAATGTCAGAAGTGTAAACTTGCTGTCTTGCCTTTCTTTTTCAGTTTTGATTCGAAAACCGCGTAAAGAGTCGGGACAAACAGCATTGTAATAAATGTAGACACTGTCAGTCCGCCTATCATGGTGATTCCAAGCGGATTCCATGTTTCTGACCCCTCGCCTCTTGACAATGCCAGCGGCAGAAGCCCTACAAGAGTAGTAATTGTAGTCATAAGAACAGGTCTGAGCCTTTCTTTTCCGCTCTGCGTAACCGCTTCCACAATATTAAGGCCCCTTGCTCTCAATATATTAATATAACTTATAAGGACAATCGCATTGTTTACCACTATACCCATAAGCATGACCATTCCTAAAAAACTTATCAAGCTCAAGGTTGTATTCGTCAATGCAAACGCAGCAAAAACTCCGGTAAACGTAAAAGGCACGCTGAACATGACAATAAAAGGGTCCAGAAGCGATTCAAATTGCGCTGCCATTACCATGTAAACAAGTATTATCCCCAATACGAGTAGGAGCCACATATCCTTAAATGCTTTTCGCTGTTCTTCAGCATCCCCTCCGAAATTTACCATAATACCATACGGCATCACTATGTTTTGCAATTCTTTTTTAATATCCTCTACTACCTTTCCAGTGGAGCGGCCATAAGTATTGCACTCCACTTTTACAACCCTCTCTCTGTTCATGCGGTCTATCCTGACAGGGCCAAGAGCTTCTTTCACGCTTGCAAAATTCGCAAACTTCACCTGTTTTTTTGTATATGGGGATACTATAGAAAGATTTTCAATATCTTCTATTTTTGAACGGGAGCTTTCCTCAAGCCTGACATATATATCATATGTTTCTCCTTTCTCCCTGTATTTTGTGGCAGTGGAGCCTTCTATATAACTTTTAAGGCTTAAGGCTATTACGTTCATATTTAAACCAAGATTTACAGCCTTTTGCCTGTCAATCTGGATCTCAAGCTCAGGCCTTCTTGATTCCCTGGATATAGTAATATCAACAGCGCCCGGCACTTTCTCCATCATCTGTTTTACCTTAGCTGCAAGTCTATCTGTGTCTTCAAATGAATTGCCTATAATCTCTACCTGCACTGCCTTTCCGCCCATTCCGCTTACAAGCCTTCCTATAGGATTACCAGTTGTTACATCTGTTTTTGTAACCCCGGGGATAGCAATAATCCTTTTCCTCAAGGCCTGCGCAACCTCTGTAACAGGCCTTTTTCTTTGCGTTTTAGGCACAAGTTTTACGCCTGCTGCAACAATATGCGTGCCTGAAGATTGCCCAAGGCTTCTGCCAATGCCTGAAACCTGGCCGCTCCTGACATACATATACAATGCCTCAGGCGCTTCTTCTTTAAAAATCCCTTCTATTACATTAGCCGCCTTATCAGTCTCTTCGACTCGCGTGCCAAGTGGAAGGTCTATACTGATCCTTATGTCTCCTGAATCCTCTTCAGGAGAAAATTCATTTCCTATAAAACGGGTTAAAAATAAACTGGAAATAAATATAGCTGAAAACCCTATTAAAACTATCTTTTTATGCCTCAGGCACCATCTAAGCGAAGCAGCGTAAATATTTTCCCATGATTTAAACATATTTTCGAATACCTTATAAAATTTTTCAAAAAACCCTTTTCTTTCTTTCCTGACCCTGAGCCACCTGGAACATAGCATAGGAGAAAAAGTAGCTGCTGTAAAAAGAGACGCTATTAAGGTAACTATTATTATGACAGCTAATTCTTTAAACATTATGCCAGTCACCCCTGTAATAAAAAGCATAGGCACAAATACAACCACTGTTGTAAGCGTGGAAGCTGCTATTGATAAAAACATTTCTGATGCGCCGTATATCGATGCCTCGCTAGGCCTCTGGCCTTTTTCCATATGGCGGTAAACATTATCAACAACTACAATAGCGTTATCAACAACCATGCCGCTCGCTATAGCGAGGCTTGAAAGGCTTATGATATTTATTGTCTTTCCAGAAAGAAATAAATATATAAAACTTATAAGAAGCGAAAAAGGTATTGTAAGCGCAATTATTGCGCTCGGAGCAAATTGCCTGAGAAAAAACCACACTACCCCGACAACAAGAAACACCGCGGCCCACACATTAGATTTTAAAGACTCTAAAGAATTTATAATATCTTTTGAAGTATCAAAGATTACAATAATATTTACATCGGCCGGCAGTGTCTTTTTAATATCGTCCAATTTTTTCTTAACTGTCTCTGCCACCTCAACAGTATTTGTGCCAGACTGTTTTTGGACCATCATCATGATGCCGGGATTTCTATTTACTCTTACAATAGAATCAACCTCTTTAAATCCGTCTTCTACCCGCGCGACATCTTTTAAATAAACAAATTTATTGTCTTTCTTTCCTATAATAACGGAATTTATCTCGTCAGGGCTTGCGAATTCGCCTGGCAGCCTCAATAGATAATCTGTAAGCCCTGCTTTAATGCTGCCCACTGGCTGAGTTATATTTTCCTGCTTTAATATAGCCTGTATGTCCAATATTGAAAGGTCATAACCTTCTAAAACATCTCTGTCCATCCAGACATTTATTTGCCTTTGAAGCCCGCCTCCTTGAATCTGAACAGCGCCTACGCCGGGAAGCTGGCGGAGCGCGTCCCCAATCCTTTTATCAACAAGATCATAGAGTTCCGAATATGTTTCTTTCGCTGTTATGCCAAGGAATACGATAGGTATATTTGCCGTATTAAATTTAAATATAAAAGGGTTGTCCATTTCATCTGGTATATCCGGAAGAAATCTTTTTGCTAAATCAATCCTGTCGCGTATGTCATTTGAGGCCTCATCTAAATTTGTCCCCCATTTGAATTTAAGGGAAAGGCTGGACATGCCCTCTGTTGAGCGCGATGTAATCTTTTCAAGGCCGGGGGTAGTGCCAAGCTGGTTTTCAAGAGGCTCTGTGACTTTTGCTTCTACGTCAAGCGGGTTCGCTCCTGGATAAGCCGCAATTACAGATATGGACGGCGGCTCTATTTTAGGAAACATGTCGATCCCGAGCTTTGTAATGCTATAAAGCGCAATGACAAGTATTACGCAGAATATCATGAGATTTGTTACAGGCCTTCTAACTCCAAATTCAGGAAGATTCACCCCGCACCACCCTTATTATTGTTCTACTTTCACGCTAACACCGTCTCTTAACCTCTGCTGCCCCATTATGACAACAAGATATCCTTCCCTAACGCCTTCTTTTGCCTGAAAATACTCATTTTGTCTTATGCCAAGTTTAACCTTTCTCAAAACAGCTTTATTATTTTCTACAATATATACATACGTATCTTCGCCTTTACCCATAATAGATTCCTTTAAAATTAAAGGCGCGGCTTTTTCCTTGTCTATTATTAAAGACACTCTGGCAAACATCCCTGATTTAAGAAAATGGCCTTTGTTATCTATTGTTATCTCAATAGGCATTGAACGCGTTTCCATATCCAAGACAGGGCTTATCTTTGTTACAACGCCTGTAAATTCCTTGTCAGGATAACTATCTACGCGGACACTCGCTTTCTGCTCGAGCGAAATACTGGCAAGATGCTTTTCGGGTATGCTAAGGCCTATCTTTACCTTATCCATAGAGACTACAAGCGCGACAGGGCTTTGAGTTGTAACATTAGCGCCTATATCTACATATATCCTGCCCACAATACCATCTATAGGGCTTTCAACAGGCGCTTTTTCAAACTTTAACCCCACTTCGTCTCTGTCTATATAAAAAATTGCGCCGCCTTTTTCAATCTCGCTTCCATCCTGCTTTACCTTTTCTATAATCTTACCGCTGACCTTTGGATATATAACTGCCTCTTCCAGCGCCTTTATATCTCCCACATATTCCAATGTCTTGTAAATATCTTTAAGCCCAACCCTCATTACTTTTACGGGAATCAGCTCGTCCTGTTTAGTTACTTCTTGCTTTTTTGTACAGCCAGATAGAAAATTCAAAATGCAGAATACAAATACCAAAATAATCTTTGTTTTCTTCATCATCCCTCCACCATTATATTATTTTTTATTAGGGCCAATCCCTGGCTTTTATCTAAATTGACAATGGCTATATTATAATCAATAAGGCTTTTTATATAATCAAGTTCTGCGCGGGCTAAATTTTCCTGATAATCTAAAATATCATGCGTTGATACATGGCCTGTGGCATATCTTTCTTTTTGTGCTTGATAATTTCGAATTTCTTTCTCCTTAGAAAGCCGGGATGCCTTAATCTGCCGCATCGCGATATTAACAGCCCTTATCTTATCCCTAACATCTAATATAATATTTTGTTCTAATCTTTTAAAAGCTATGATGGCCTGGGCTAATTCAAGTTTGCGTTGGTCAAGTTTTGCGCGTTCGCTCCCTCCCCATGGAACACTTACCTTAAAACCAACACTCCAATCCTTGTAATCGCCTTTTGTATTGTCTAATGCATCCTGATAATCCTTGCCCAATCCATTTAGGCCAAAACTGCCAGCTAAGTCCACCGTAGGAAAAAGCGCATCCTGGGCAGTTAATATCTTTATATCTTTATTTTTTAAATCCACCTTGTTTGAATTATAATCAGGCCGATATTGAAAGGAATTTTTCAGACACTCAAGTAAATCCAAATTTTGTTCATTAAATTCTGGCTTATCATCAATCAATTCCAGTTTTGCATTCCATAATTCCGGGTCGTCTACTAAATTAGTAATTAGTTTTAAATCATCCTCTGCCTTTTTTAAATTTGCTTCTGCGCTGATTAGCGCCTTTTCCCTATCAGCAACGGTTGTTTCTATTTCTAATAAATCTAATGAACTTACCAAACCTTTTTTATACCGGGCTTTATTTATCTCTAACAAGTCCTTTGCGCGTTCCAATGAAGAGCCGGCGATGGAATAATTCTCTAAAAAATACATGAGATTATAATACCTAACCTTAGTTTTGGTAATGATATCCATAACAGTTTCTTTAAAATCTTCCTCGGACACCTTTTTATTATTCTGCGCTATGACAATATCGGCAGTATTAACTAAAATACCAGAGTCTCTAAAAACAGGCTGTGTAATAGTTATCTTCGGCTCTGTAGTATAATAAGGGTTCATAGACTGGAAACTAGAATTACTTTTATATCTCTCATTTATAAAATCTACCGCATACTCTGTCCCTGTAATTAATTTTCCTGACATACCTGCGTTAAAATCAATATCTCTTGTATAAGAGATATTTGCCCCGCTTAAACTAGATGAGGAAGCCTTCGTATTACTATGCAGCGTATAATCAGCGCTAAAGATTGGCTCAAAATCTGCCCTGGCTATCCTCACATCATCTTCTTTTAACTTCGGGTCGATCTGCTTTATAAGTATCTCGGAGTTGCTTTTCAGGGCATAAGAAATCACATCTACCAAGCTAATCTTTAAAACTCTATTCTGAGTACCGGCTGCTATAAAAAGAAGCCTGTCTATTACTCTTGACATTTCCTCATCGATTTTTATATCTGCTGCAAAGGAAATGCCGCCAAATGTGAATAAGACCATCCATATTAATAAAGTACAAATAATCCTTTTCATATCACTCTGCCTTTTTATCTGTCAATATTTCTTTTATCTTCATCAAAACCCTCAGATAATCAGAGCGGTCTTGTTCAGAAACTCTGCCGAATACGTCTATTATCATGCGCCGCCTCTTCTCGTTTATCTTTTTGACAAGCTCCATGCCCTTTTTGGTAAGGCTCACATTGATGATTCTTCTATCTTGAGGCTCAGATTTTCTTTTTACGTACCCGTATTTTTCAAGCCTGTCCACCATGCCTGTCATGGCAGCTGTTGTCACTGACATAAATTTGGCAATGCCGCACATCTTTGAATCGCCGTTATTATGCAGAAATCCCAGGATAAGAAACTGCGGAAGAGTGATCTTGCCCTTATAAAGTTCAGCGACGTTACGCCTTGAAAATTCCTTTATCATAACAGGCACCACATCGTTAATCTTATCAGCAAACTCCGTAATAGTGATAGACATATTTAATCTCCTTGATAGTAAATATAGTTAACTATCAACTACATTAAATATATCATATCTCTTAAGCACTGTCAATACCAAAAGGATTGAATGTTACAAAATGAGTATGACTTGTTTTGTAATATTAGAAAGGGTGGTTTGTTACCTTTTTTGCAATACTAATAATTCTTTTTCAGTATCTACCTTAAAAACAAAATTATTCAGAAAAGACATGCCTAATAAGCCTGGGCTATTTCCCATTTCCCCTGAATCAAGCACCACTGCCTGCACATTATAGACCTTTGCCCCGCCTACCCTGACTTCTTTTATATTTACCTGCTTGCCTTTCACTGTGCGGCCATCAGCCACCTGGCACAAAACATTCTGGCTTTTATTAAGAGGTATGCCTAATTTTTTAGCGAGATTAGTAGATATAACAGTATCGCTAGCCCCTGTATCAACAATCAAATCTGCGTTTATTTTTCTATTCAAAAGTACGCCTGTAGTAAGGCTGTTGCCACATTTTGTAAGTTTCACGGTATGCTTTCCTGTCGCCATGTTAACTACTGTCCTGACTCCCTTGCCTGTCACCACAGCGGTTTTGCCTACAACCTTAGCAGTTGTTCCCACAACTTTTCCTGTAACCTTGACTGTTGTATAGACTACCTTGCATGTGGTCCCGACAGCAGTGCCAGCGACTTTCAGAACAGAACAACCACTTAAAAACATAAGCCCGGCGATAATTGCGTAAAATTTACATGCCTTGTAAAAAATCATAAGCTCTCCTAAGTAAAATAGCTAAATTGCGGAATCTGATCATTCGTTCTGCCTTATCTAAAGGCAAAAATTTATAATCTGTTATTTCCCTGCCATCCACTATTATATCCTGATTTTTTATTTCGCACAAAAAATATGTCACATATTTTTCTATTTTCTCACCTTTAAAAGGCGGCCTTTTACTTGTCGTTTCATACATAACTTTTTCTTTAAACCCATCAATAAAATGTAAATTTTCAAAGCCCACTTCTTCTTTTATCTCTCTAATTGCAGCTTCCTTTGCAGTCTCGCCTTGTTCCAGATGCCCTTTTGGAAAACCCCATATTTTATTTCTACTGCTGTATATGATAAGAAAAAATATATTAGCGCTTTCTTTTTTAAAAATAACTGCGCCTGCTGAAAATTCTTTATTCATTTTACTCTTCTCGTCGCAATAAGATTTACACCTAATCCTGAAAAATTTTTTACAACAATATCGCCTGTACTTAAAGGCCTGCTAACCCTGACTTTTTTAATCTCTTCCATTGCCTCAAAAATCCTGGATTTCGGTATCGGCTTATCAGTCCTGACAGGGATCATTTTTAATCCCAGGCCCTGGCTTAAAACACTAGAGGTCAGGATCCTGACCGGATTTTCAATCTCAGATATTGCATATTCTTCTCCCTTAGGGCATTTATTGCCAGCGACCTTGATTATTCTGGAATTTTCTATATCAACTGTCAACCTGCACCCTTCCGGACATTCTATACACGTTAACTTTTTTATTGTCATATATGCCCCTCTAAACAACTTTACAAAATGACATTGTCGATTTGTAAAGTTGTTTGGGTTTATTTACAACTCATTATATATTCCGCAGCGAGTTTACCTGTAAGTATGCTATCTTCTGTAACGGAATCCACCATATCGTATATTTTAAAAGAATTTCCGCATACAAAAATTCCTGGCACAGATGTTTTATTCTCTTCTATCTTAACCCCTGCCATCTCTATAAGCTCGTTCTCGGAAATAAGGCCCACTGATATCAATATAGTGTCGCATTTAATTTCAAATAAAGAGCCCGGGATTTCATTAAAATTATCGTCTACTTTCATCACGCTTACCTTTTCTACTCTATCTTTTCCGTAAATCCTTGAAATTTTATGGTTAAAATAAAAAGGTATATCAAAATCCTCTACGCATTGCACCACGTTACGCAAAAGCCCTCTTGTTTCTTTCTGGATTTCAATAATAGCTTTTACCTTTGCGCCTTCCAGCGCAAATCTCCTCGCCATAATAAGGCCGATATCCCCTGAGCCAATAATTACAACTTCCTTGCCAGGCAAAAGACCTTCTATATTGATCAATTTCTGAGCTAACCCGGCTGAAAAAATCCCAGCAGGCCTTGTGCCTTGTATATGAATCATCTCTCTTGTCTTTTCCCTGCATCCTGTAGCCATGATAACTGCCTTTGCCTTAACTGTTTCCAATCTGCCTGGTTTTAAAAATGTAACAGTTTTATCATTCGTCAATTTGACCACAAGCGATTTTAAACTAACTTCTATATCCTGTATATCTTTAATCTTTTTAATAAACCTGTCAGCATATTCAGGCCCTGTTAAAATCTCTTTGAAATAATTAATGCCAAAGCCTGTGTGTATACACTGATTTAAAATCCCGCCCAGATATTGGTCTCTTTCGATAAGCAAAATATCCTTTACGCCGTTTTCGTATGCTGAAACAGCTGCTGCCATTCCTGCGGGCCCGCCTCCGACTATCACTAAATCTCTTTTAATCATTTATCAAACCTCTGCCACCTACATGGTGGCCCGGTCTCTTTTTACTATCTCTGAACCTCTGCCTCTTTTCGTTATCCCTGTTAAAGGCATTCGGGTTTCTTCAGCCATAATTTTCATAATCCTTGTGGCGCAGAAACTTCCATGGCATCTGCCGGACTGCGCGCGAGTCCTGAATTTTACGCCATCCATTGTCTTTGCCCCGCGCTTTATTGCATCCTTGATTTCTTTAGCAGAAACCATTTCGCACCTGCAGACAATATCTCCGTAAGAAGCATCTTTTTTAATAAGCTTTTTTGTTTTTGAGAATGGGCTCGCAAATATATGCGCTGTTTTTTTTCGATGAGCGTGGAATATTAATTTCTTTTTAAGAGCCAGGCCGTTATTTTTTAGAATATCTGCGACTAAAAGCGCTATCGCAGGGCTAGCTGTTAAACCAGGAGATTGTATGCCTGCGACATTTATAAATCCATGGGCTTTACCTTCATGCCTTATAATAAAATCATCTCCTGCCACAGGCCTAAGGCCTGCAAAATAAGCGATTATATCTTTATCATTTATTGATGGAATCAGGCGCCTGGCAGATAATAAAACCTTGCTAAACCCTGAGTCAGAAGTAGAAAGATCTTCCTTATCTTCAATATCCTCAGCCGTAGGCCCTATCATAGGATTTCCATCAGCAGTCTTTATAATCAAGACGCCTTTTGATATTTTGGAAGGCAATGGAAAAATCAAATGATTTGTTAGGTTTTCTTTTTTCTTATCAAGAATAAATTCTTCACCTTTGCGGGGTTTAATCTTAAAATCATCTATGCCTACCATTTTAGATATCTCATCTGCAAATAAACCTGCCGCATTGATAAGATATTTTGTTTTAAATAACTCTTTGGAAGTAACTATTTCAAAATATCCATCGACTCTGATTATATTTATAACTTTTGTCTCAGTATGAATTTCAACGCCATTTCGAATTGCATTTTCAGCAAGATCATACACAAAGCGGTAAGGGCTTATAATCCCTGCTGTAGGAGCATAAAGGCCGCAAACTGCAGCGTTATTAAGATTCGGCTCGTTTTCCTTCAGCCAAGCTCTATCAACAATCTTTAACCCATATACGCCTAGAATCTCAGCTTCTTTTTTAAGGCGCAAAAGCTCTTTTATCTCGGCTTCATTAAACGCAACAATCAGCTCTCCGACTTCTTTAAAATCAACGCCTAATTCTTTTGAGATTTTCCTTATTAGGAAATTCCCCTGCGCGCATAATTTTCCCTTTAAAGAACATGGAGGGTTCTGGGTTCCTGGATGGATAATTCCTGAATTTGATTTTGAAACACCAAAGGCGAGTTCTTCTTCTTTTTCAAGCAGCGCAATATCCAGTTTGTAGCGGGATAACTCTCTGGCAATTGAAGTACCAATTACACCAGCCCCTATTATGATAACATCATATAATTTCATTTGGTGAGCGTTCTTTTAACTGCCTTAACCCAGCCTTTGTAGAAATCTAAAGCATTGGATTTGGACATTTTAGGCTTGAAAATCCTATCCTTTTCCCAGCATCTTTTTATCTCGCTAGTATTTTTCCAGTATCCAGTTGCAAGGCCTGCCAGATACGCAGCCCCCAAAGATGTAGTCTCTATCACTTTTGGCCTTACTACATTAATCCCAAGCATATCTGCCTGAAATTGGCATAAGAAATTATTTGCTGATGCCCCGCCATCAACCTTCAGATCCTTTATTTTCAAACCTGAATCTTTGCGCATAGCCTCAAGCACATCTTTAGTCTGATAACACATTGCTTCAAGCGCTGCCCTTACAATATGATTTTCATTAGTACCTCTTGTAATTCCAAAAATTGCTCCCCGCGCATCTTGGTCCCAATATGGCGCTCCTAAACCTACAAGAGCAGGCACAAAATAAACGCCTGCGTTATCCTTAACCGACACTGCCATTTTCTCAGATTCCGAAGCGCAGAATAAAAGCTTAAGGCCATCTCTTATCCAGTGTATAGCAGCTCCTGCAATAAATATTGCTCCTTCAGCTACATAAACAGGGTTACCATCAGGCCCGCATCCTAAAGTAGTGATAAGTCCATGCTTTGAAACCACTCTCTTTTTCCCAGTATTTAGTAAAACAAAACACCCTGTTCCGTATGTATTTTTCATAGTGCCTGGCTTAAAACACGCCTGGCCGAATAAAGCTGCCTGTTGGTCTCCGGCAATGCCTGATATAGGAATACCTGCTGAAAGTTTTCCTATTTTTACGGTTCTTCCAAAGACGCCTGATGATCTTTTAACTTCAGGCAAGATCTGTTTTGGAATCTTAAATTTTTTCAGCGCTTCATTATCCCATTCCAGCTTTTCAATATTAAAAAGCATTGTGCGGGATGCGTTTGTATAGTCAGTGGCATGAACTTTACCGCCTGTGAGTTTCCATAAGATCCAGGCATCAGTAGTGCCAAATAATAATTTACCTCTTCTGGCTTTTTTAAAAGCTCCTTTTACATTCTTTAAAATCCATTCTATCTTGGTTGCTGAAAAATACGCATCTATAGGAAGGCCTGTTCTTTTTCTGAAAAATTCTGTCTCGCCTTTAATAGCTTTAATCTGGCTGCACCTGGAAGCTGTACGCCTGCACTGCCACACAATAGCATTGTAAACAGGTTTACCTGTATCTCTATCCCATAAAACAGTTGTCTCGCGCTGATTAGTAATACCTATAGCTTCAATTTTATTCCCAGGAATTTTTTTTAGGACTTTCTGGATAGAGTTATTAACGCTTTGCCATATCTCTTCAGGGTCATGCTCTACCCATCCTGGTTTTGTAAAATACTGCGGGAATTCTTCATATGCGCTTATTATTTTTCTGCCGCGCCTGTTATAAACAACAGCCCTGCTTCCTGTAGTGCCCTGGTCTATAGCTAGGATGTATTTCATTGTACCATTTGATAATAACTCTTTAAAGAAACAAGGCTCTTTGCTACCATGATGCCTAAAAAATAAGTCAAAATAAGGACAATAACGCTTACAAGTATCTTTCTCGCCACTGTAAAACGCGGATTAAACCAGAAAAGAGGCAATGCAAACGGGCCGACGCAAAGAAGCGCCATTATAAATATAGCCATACTAAAATACCATTTGCCTTTCTTCTTCTTATCAAGGCTTTCTCCGCAATGCTTACACTTTATCGCTTCGTCCTGTATCTCTTCAGCGCAAAAAGGACATTTTTTCATATCGTCTCCTTGTTATATACCCTTATATGTTACAAAACGAGTCATACTCGTTTTGTAACATTAGCTTTGATAATCGCAGAACTACGCTCTATTATTTTACTATATAAAAGCAAAATATGGTATATTAAAAGCTATGAAAATAAAAATTGAAAAAATTATATATCCGGGCAAAAGCTTAGGTCTGAGCAACAATAAAACTATACTCACAGATGAAGGAATTCCTGGCGAAACTGTAGAGATAAAGCCTCTTAAAGAAAAGAAGAATTATATTGAAGCAAAAACCACAAAAATAATAAATCCTTCTGAATTCAGAATAACTCCACGCTGCAGCCATTATCAAGCATGCAGCCCTTACCAATACATTGACTATAAAACACAGGTTGCCATTAAAGAATCGCAGTTAAAAGAAATATTTCCAAATACGCCTATCATTGCTATTGCCTCTCCCCAGATATGGGGATACAGGAATAAAATTAAACTAAGCGTAATATGGGAAAATGAAGCCCGCACGGGTTTAAGCCCGAAGTTCCTTGGGCGGAATACTGAGCGGCCATTACCTATTTGCGACTTAAAATCCACAGTTTCGTGGCCGCGAATGTATAAAAAGGCAGGCCTCGCATATCATGCTCCTGAATCCAGGGACAAATTCATTCAAATAGAGTCATGCTGTTTAGTCAGCGAAAATGTTAATAAGTTCCTAGCGCAATTTATTGAAATAGTAAATAAAGAAAACTTGAATTTTATCAAAGAAATTGAAGTAAGGGAAAGTTATACCACGAAAAAACTGATGTTTACAGTCCGCCCTTCTGCTAAAATTGAAAATTGCCAAAGCAGCCCGTACATTGAAGAAACGGTTTTAGGAAAAACTTTTAGGATAGGCTCTGAGTCATTCTTCCAGATTAATGTTCCAATGCTTGAGATTGCGCTGAAAGAAATGCAAAAATCCATGCGCCTGGATAAAAAAGAAATAATAGCTGACCTCTATTGCGGCATAGGTACGTTCGGAATAGCCTTAAGCCAGTTTGCCAAAGAAGTTATCGGGATAGAGTCTAATCCTAATAATATATCTTTTCTGAAAAGTAACCTTAAGTTAAATAAAATCGAAAATTTTAAACTTTATGAAGGGGCTTGCGAAAAACTATTCCCATCAATGCTAATCAGTAGTATTGATATTCTAATACTTGACCCGCCACGAAAAGGCCTGAATAGCATGCTTTGCCAAAATATCCTTTTGAGTTCAATAAAAAAGATTATATATCTATCTTGCAATCCCGCTACTTTCAGCCGGGATTTAAAGATCCTTAGCTGTTCATATATAATCAAAACTCTTTTTCTTTTCGACTTCTTCCCTCATACGCCTCATATCGAAACCCTGGCGATATTGGAAAAGAAGTAGGGGACGGTCGCGACCGTCCCCTACTGTTCTACCTTCGCAGCTATATTAAGATTTTTTATGCCTATCTCATTAAGATCGTCAAGTATGGATACAATCTTCTTGAACCTGACCATTTTATCTGAAAAAAGGATTACTTCCAGTTCTGAATTATCCCTACGCGCCATCCTGACTTGAGATATCAGCTCTTTCCTTGTAACAAGTTTATTGTCAATATACATGACGTTATCACTACTAACAGTAATATTTATCTGCCTGGTATTTGTGAAAGGTTTTCCGCTTGCAGCCTCAGGAAGGTTAACCTTGATGCTGGATTGGAGGATAAGAGGCGTGGTTATCATGAAGATCAGCAACAAGGTAATGGCAACGTCTGTAAGAGGGGTGATATTTATCTCTGATACTATTTTTGGCTTTGCCGATCTCCTGTTCATCTCTTCTTCCCGGCTATCAAATCCAATATTTCAGAGGCGCACAATTCCATGTCTGTTATAAAATTATCTATCCTTTTCATGAAATAATTATAGGCTGTAACTGCAGGTACAGCAATACACAATCCAGCAACAGTAGAGATTAATGCCTCTGATATTCCGGTTATAACAACGCTTATGCCGCCTGTCCCTGTTGCAGAAATATTATTAAACGCTTTCATTATTCCAAGTACTGTACCGAGAAGGCCTACGTAAACAGACATGCTTCCTATTGTACCAACCACTGCTGTGAAATGGCTTAACATGTTTGTCTCTATAACAATAGTTCTCTCCATGTTGCTTGATATCTCTTTTTCTCCGCGGCCGAAAGCATCCAGCCCTGCCCATACAACATTTGCAAAAGGAGTGCCTGCGTCTTTGCACATCCCCATGCACATAGACATGGCATGCCTTAAATTATCGCGATCCAGTTGATTTTTTATATCCATCATAAAATCTTCTCTTTTAACCCTGGCCCGCCTATGGTAATATATGACCCTCTCTACGATAATAGCTACAGATAATATAGAACAGGGGATAAGCGCATACATTGTAACTCCACCAGCTTTTATTGCCTGAAGCATCCCCATCTAACCACCTCCTGTGCTTAAGATAACGCCTGTTTTATTTTATCAGGTATGGCCTGGGGTTTTAACGCCTCATTAACGCAGGCCCATACTGTCTTGCACGTTACAAGCGTAAGTCCTTCCCTTTTTATCTCATGCAGAAAATGAATTGAGGAAAAACCTATCTTTTCAATATTCGTGAAGATACGGATTACATCTCCGTACATGGCAGGCGATTTATAATCTATATCTACGTGAACAACCGCAAATAATACGCCCTGTTTAGCAAATTCCGGCAGGCTAACGCCATTTTTGAGGCAGAATTCAAAACGCGCTTCCTCAAGATGCCTGAGGTAATTAGCATAATACATCACGCCGCCTGCGTCTGTATCATGGTAATAGATTTTCTTTTCTATGTAATGGTCTGCCATAATTTAACTTAAGAATTATCTACAAATACAAAATATACTATTATTATTGAAATCATAACAAGAGACGCTACTTTTAATATAAATGGGTCAAAACCCCCTGCTGCATATCCCTGGACTGTAAACATATCTATAAGCGGCTTTTCAAGCCACGTAGCAGCCAATAAAATAGAGGCTATGCTTATGCAAAAGAAAAATGCCTTGCCTTGGTTCCAATTTCTGCCTATCCCCAGTATCAGATACAAAACCATAAAAAATATCCAGAACAATGGATTAGTGTAATAGAAGTGAAAGCTTTGAATGCTTTTAATGTAAGGCAGGAAAGTTGTTTTTAATACTTCTATATATAAAGCCATATCCATGATATTGATAAATTCTACAGCATCTGGAGTTTTAATGCAATTAGAAAATTACAGATTAGGTTTCAAGATGTCAAAGACATATCTGTAAGAAATTTTGCTTTCAAGAGTCCTTCATCCCATTCACCTTGCGGAGTAGAATCCCATACAATGCCGCCGCCTATTCCCATCTCTCCTATTCCTTCGCTGATCAACAATGTGCGGATAGGGATATTGAAAAAAAGATCTCTATTGGGGGCGATATACCCAATAGCGCCTGTATAGATCTTACGCTCCTCGCGTTCAAGTTCTTTTATAATCTGCATCGCGCGTATCTTAGGCGCTCCTGTAACAGAACCTGAAGGAAAAAGCGAGGCAACCAATTCATAAATAGATATATCTTTTTCTACATGTCCTGTCACAGTGGATGTCATCTGAAATAAAGTTTTGTATTTCGCCACTTCGAAAAGTTTCGGCGCCTCTATACCCCGCCCCACCCTTCCAAGGTCATTCCTGAGAAGGTCTGCAATCATCACATTCTCAGCTCTATTTTTGAAATCATATTGAAATCGCAGGCGCGCCGCAATATCAGAAATCATATTATCTCCGCGGCGCCATGTCCCTTTCATAGGTTTTGTAACAGCATGCGTGGATTCTTTTTTAATGAACATTTCAGGAGAGCAAGACAGGATGTGAAATCTGTCTGTTTCGATATACGCAGGATAAGGCACTGGCTGTTCTTTTAACAAAAAATTGTAAAGAGAAAAAGGATCTCCTGAATATTTAAACAGCAATTTAATGCAATATGTAATCTGGTATACTTCCCCCTGGGCTATATAATCACGTATGGTTTGTATATTAGAGGAATAATCGTCCTGTGTTATATTTAATTGAATGTTTTCAAGGGTATTTTGAAAAGGTTTAAACACGGGACGTATTTTGTGTCTAACAGGCTCTTTATACGCTCCAAGATATATAAGCGGAAAATCATGTGTTTTGTTCTCTCGCAGTCTTTCTTCAAAATAATACCCTGCTTCATACGACAAGAAACCAGCTAAATAATATCCGGCTTTAAGCGCGTTTTCAATATCTTCGAAACAAGTAATAAATGAATCTGGGCTAAAGCATGATATGATGAATTCCGGATTTTGGAATAAAAGCGGCTTTTTTTCAAACTGAATTAATACTTTCATGCCTTTTGAAGAAGCCTCTATGCGCTATCAAGACGCTTACAGATGCGCCTTTGCTTGTTTCAATTTTTCTGAAAACTTATCTTTTTTAAACATGGCTATCCAGTTCCTCAGGACAATCCATCCTCCAAAACGTATAAGATAGTTGCGCCACGGCCTATACCACATTCTCCAGCCTGCCTTAATATCGTGCAAAAAGAAAATGATTGACGGAAAGAAAACTATGTTCAGCGCTAGCATGAACATGTATCTGAACTGGTAGAATTTACCCATGATTTTTCTGCTTGAAGACTGCATGTCCTCTGCGCTCATTGGTTTGTCAGGTTCAAAGAGCGGGAAATTACCGTCATAGTATTCCCATCCAACGTCCTTTAGAGGATAAATCCTATTCTGCGCCTCAAGCCTTTGCCGCAACTCTGTGCCAGGCAAAGGCACAGGCAAAAGAACCTGTATAGTGTCCAACCCGGCTTTTCTGATAAATCTTTTAAGCCGCTTTACTCTCTCCTCGCTAGACATGCTGAAATTCACGCCCTCTTTCAACGGATAACCAAAAATAAACATGCCGTGAATCAGAAAACCGAATTTACGAAATACTTTTACAAATGACAGCATGTCCTCGGGTTTCAAGCGCTTATTCATAGCTTTTAATTCTTCCTCAATAGGCGATTCAAACCCTATTGCCACTGTGCTGATGCCTGCCTGGCGCATTGCTGATAAAAGTTCAGTATCCTTGGCTTTATCCAGCCGTATCTGAACAATAATATCCAGCCGCCTTTCTGTATCTTTTTGGTAATCCCTTAACATATTGCAAAACCGTATCGTCTCATTCCTTTCCTGGCCAAAAAGATCATCCACGATGAAAAAATGCCTGGCATCTTTAGTCTCAAGAAGAAAACTTATCCTTTCTAGAAGGCGTTCGGGTGAAGAGCACCTGGGCTTTCCTTTTACTGTGCAGAATTCGCAGTCCATTCCGCACGAACGTATTCTTTCAATTGAATAGAGCTTGATTTTCGCATAACGCACCAGGGAAAAATCCGGCAATGGAAGGTTATCAAAATCTTTTAAAGGCTCGCGGCCAGGAGTAAAAACCACCCTATCGTCACTTAAATAAGCAATACCTTTTACTCCGCTAATCTCCTGCTTGCCTTCAAGCGCCCAAAGAAGTTCTTTTATGGCCTCTTCTCCTTCTCCGATAACCACATAGTCTATGCCTGAAGACAACGCTTCTTTAATATTCTCTTTGCAAAAATGCTGCCCCCCTGCTATGGTCACAACTCCTTTACTTTTGTAAAACTGCGCTACTTCGTAAAGCCGGGGAATCGTACTTGTAAGGCCGCCATAAAAACCAGCTACATCGCAAGGCCTATGGCTTTGCAAAAATTCATGGTCAGCTCCGCCAGAAATTAGCTTAGGCCCGTACCTGCGCAGGTTATTCTCGTCTATAACCTCTGCATCCCATTTTCCCATTTCGTTTACACTGGTGGCTACGCATACCGGGCCCAGGGCAGTAGTTCTGGCAGCAACATATGAATAGATATTGAACGCTGGGTAGGCAGGCGCAATAACTCTGAGCCTATATCGTTTTCTGGAAATATCCAACATGGGATATTACCTCTCTTTCTTAACGGTAAAATTTAGATCTGCTTTGCATAGGGCGCTTTTGCCTGTAATTATGTCTTGGGCGCTTATCTGAAGATTGATACGGGGATTGATGGGAAGATTGAATAAATTGCTCCTGGAAAATATCCGGATTCTTTGAAATAGGCAGTGGCGCTCTCATGAATTTTTCTATATCGCGGACATTGCCCCTTTGATCAGGCGTGGCAAAAGAAATCGCATGGCCTTTATTGCCTGCGCGGCCTGTGCGGCCAATACGGTGCACATAGTTTTCAGTGTCATCAGGAAGGTCATAATTAATAACCAGCTCGATACCTGTCACATCAATCCCGCGGGAAGCAATATCAGTAGCTACAAGCACCTTGTATTTACCAGATTTAAAACCTTCCAGCGCTTCGCGGCGCTGGCTCAAAGAGCGATCAGAATGTATTTCTGCGGCGCTATGCCTCATATCTCTGATCGAGCGCGTAATCTTTCTTGCGTTATGCTTGGTGCGAGAAAACAAAAGAATGGGCCCATGGTATTTTGTAAGGATTTTACTAAGAAGCTGTAATTTAGAATCCTTCTTAACAACGAATAATTCATGGGTAACTCTTTCAGCAGCAGTGCCGGAAGGAGCAACCTCTACGTTGATAGGAAGCTTCATATGTTTAGCAGCCATCTGCATAATCTCTTTTGGGATAGTTGCTGAAAAAAGCATGGTTTGTCTTTCTTTGGGCAAAAAACGTAAAATTTTCTCGACCTGCGGGGTAAAACCCATATCAAGCATGCGATCCGCTTCGTCAAGCACCAGCATCACTGCGTCATCAAGCAATATATTCCACTGGCTCATATGGTCAATAAGCCTGCCAGGGGTTGCAATTATCACGCGGGGTTTATTGCGCAGAGCCCTCACCTGTTCATGCATTGAAGCGCCGCCAATAAGACAGGCTGTCCGTATTCCGAATGGCCGCGCAATTCCCTGAAAAGCCTCGTCAATCTGAATAGCTAACTCGCGGGTAGGCGCAAGAACCAGGCCTATGCCTTTTTTCTGCGCTAAGATCTGCACCATTGGAATGGCAAAGGAATGGGTTTTGCCAGTTCCTGTCTGTGCGATGCCGATAATATCTTTGCCTTCGATAGCCAGAGGGATTGCCTTTAGCTGAATCGGCGTAGGCACCTTAAACTTTATGCGCTCTAAGATATCAAGAATCTTCGGCGCGATACCCATGCCATAAAAGTTCTCAGTTGGTTTATTTATCATGGCTATTTAGCGCCTTTAAAAGCATGTTCCTGCAATAATTGTCCGAGATGGACATGGCAGTAGTCTTCATGATTATAGATGCTTAAGATATGCTTACAATGCAGATATTTGCATTTCCTACCCTTATTTGAAGTCCTTACTTTTTTAATAACCCCTCCTAACTTTTTCTTTATTATACCCCTTTATTTACATTTGTCAACGCAAACTTCTCCTTAGTAGTGTCAAGATAATTGTACGCTTTCGTATTTAGGTTCTCTAAAAATTGTTACGTGCCTTGGCAAAACATCTGGTTGTTGTTCCTGCATGACTTGGCTTATGATGCCA
>Ga0209211_10001375_pt1 | contig 46183 bp, 49 predicted proteins | sample RifGroA2_FD_183992 | JGI IMG/M metagenome (GOLD analysis project Ga0209211, IMG submission 183992) | Groundwater microbial communities from Rifle, Colorado, USA - Groundwater A2 (SPAdes) (version 2) | ecosystem: Environmental > Aquatic > Deep subsurface > Groundwater | place: Rifle, Colorado...
ACAGGTGAATATAAATCAAGCATAAAAAGTATTGAAGAAATACTCAAAAATCCACCTAAAAGGAAGAAACCTTTTATGGTAATTGGAATTGCTGGCAATTCTAGAACAACCAGCATCGATGATTTGGAGGAGCTAGCTAAGTTATGTAAAAAATACAATGTATGGTTACACGTAGATGCTTGTCACGGAGGGAACTTACTTTTTTCAAAGAAATATAGAAAGTTATTAAAAGGAATTGAGAAAGCCGATTCGGTATCTCTTGATTCACATAAAGGACTATTTTCGCCTTATCCCATTAGCTTTACTATTTTTAAGAAACGAGACATTTTGGTTCAATTTACACGATACGAGGATAAAGCTAGACAAGGTCTTTCATGGGATTTGGGCTACATAAACCCGTTTTATGGATCTCGTGGTTTTGAATCACTTAAGGTCTGGCTTTTAATTAAAACTTTGGGAATGAAAACTTTAGAAAAAATAATAGATGATCGGCAAATACTTGCAAGATATTGCCACCAGCTAATTAAAGAATCTAGTTATTTTTGCATATTAAATAATATGGATTTTTACAGGATGACATTTGTCTACTATCCAGAAGAAGTCAGAAAGTTTGTTGACAAGCAAAAATTAACATCAAAACAAAAAGTAAGTATTAAGAAAATCGTAGATGAATTTACACATAAAATAAATGAAGATTTGTATACATCTGGTGAGATATGTCTTGATGAATTTCAACTTTATGATTTAGGTAATTTTACAGGTCTTGATAGTAGTGAAAAATTTGTAATTATGAGTGTTACGCTTGGCAATCCAACTCAAACGAAAGCAAATATCAAAAAATCTTTTAAGAAATTGTTCAATAAGGCTGAAAAAGAAAGAAGTGTTTTTTATGAAAAAGTGAAGAGTGTGGCCGATCTAAATACATCAGAAACAACAAACACTTTGGATAGTTTGCATGGCCCCGCTGGCTGGAAATGAAAATAAATAATCAATTATTATCAGAGAATTTCAAGGACTGGTATTCAGAAACGCTTTCTTTAATCTTTAATAAGAACATTGCAATTGAGGAATTAAAGGTCCATCCCCATTTTTTTATTCTTAATAAAAGAATAAGTTCAAAGAAAAAAACTCTAGAGATTATAAGTAAAAAGTTAAAGAAAACTACCAAAAAAGTAATGATTGTCTCTTCGTCTAAAAAGACAAACGGTTATTTTTCTATATTTAAACGATACTCGCTTGTTGAATATTTAAGGCTAATGCCATTAATAACTTCAGCAGACATACTCCAAAACCCTCATAAGATATGCAGTCTATTAACACTAGATCTGAAGTCATGGTTTGCTGTTGTGGAAGTCAAAGACTTTGATGATTATTGCCGAACCCTTTTGTCATTAAAAAGATTAACAAAAAAATTCAATAGCCAAAAGATTTCAAAAATAAAATTATCTATCGTGAAAGATTGGATATTAATTAAAGAAGGTAAACGAGCGTTTTTTATAAGTAAATTTTTAGGTCAGACTTTTGAACAGGATCTTAAAAAATATTCTATGAACAAAGCAACAAAAACCGAAATCATTAAGTGTTTGAATAAGTTTGCACTTTTTAGTGAAAGCGAAAGACTTTACTGGAGAGACTTAGCACCTAGAAATATGTTTCTATCTGAAAATAAGAAAGAAATTACACTAATTGATTTTGAAAATTTATTTAATACTACAGAAATGACGCCGTTAACTAGAATATATTGGGATAAGTTTAGAAGAGTCTGGTTTGGTGATGTCTTGGATAAAAACGAGATAGATCTTATTTATAAGAATTTGCCTACTTTCTCTATTGATCAAAGCAAGATGTTAGACGCTGACCTATTTGAAAAGAATTACTTTAACAAAAAGAAAATCGACACTAGATCACATCTAGACTTTCTTGAATTAACAGCGAATTTTGAAAAAAGGCATGTTTTGGCAAAAAACATTGTGTATGGCCACAGGTTAGGGCTTTACCTTTCCGATTTCCATAGCTCCGATGATGAATCAAAGGTTTATTTGGCAATGCGAGATTTTTCTTCAAAAGATTGGGATGGATTCCTACTTGAATTGCAAAAGGCAGTGGATACAGAACAGCAAAATTATTTGATTTCAATTTATACCAATAAAAAGAGAACAGATGAAGTTTGTGAAGTATTAAATAAAGTGAAAGGCAAGTAGATATGCAAGAAAACATTTTACATGCAAGACAAGATTTCAGAAACTTACAACTTTCTGTTCGAGAAGTTCATGATAGACAAATTGGAACGTTCGAACATGCAGTTGACTCATTAAGAACCAACTCATTTGCACTAATTGCAATTCCTGATGTTGGAGATATTGGGCTAATATCTAAGGCGAGGAATTACTCAACTACACAATATGACATCATGGTTTCTTATCTTACGGATGAAATTTTTGCAATTGACCAAATTGGTTCACAGCAAAGAGGAGCGTTTTTTACAGTTCTAGCAGATCTATATCAAATGTTAAGTCGAGAATCTGATATGCGGCTTGTAATTGGACTAAACCAACATTCGCATGGTTTTGAGTTACCAGAGAGATCAACTAGTGGACATAAGACCAGAGTTCAAACTTTAAAGCCATTACATGCACATTTATACGAAGTTTCCGTTGCCTCAGATAAAACTTACCGAATGGGTAACTTGCCTAGAGAAGACCAGAGAGATATGTGCGATCCTTTTTTATTAGTTTCCAATGAAATTCTTAGCCAAAGTTTTGATGGACTACCAATTATTTCACAGGAGTTAAGTCTTGGAACTGCACCTATGGGGATTAACTTAAAACTTGGAATGTCATTAAACAATCTGTTGAGACACAATTCAGAATTGTTATCTACTATCCAAAATAAAATGCAGAGTGTTTATAGCGACTGGGAAAAGATTTTTTCTGAGAAAACGGTAGAAGAAAGAGAAAAGCGAATGGAACAAATACTAGAAGGAAATAATTATTCAAATTATTCTCGGAGAATGCTTCAAACTTTAGCAAGAGGTATGAAATCTGAGTCGGAAGTAAAACCTGATGAAGTATTTGTTCAAGGTTTGGCCGTCACTTATACCTTATTCCAAGACGAGGATAGAAAAACAGTTATTAGTTTGCATCCTCGCTTAATGTCGCATGGAAATAGTGCTGACGCTTTTGGTCTATATGTTGATAACAAAGAAGGAGAGTATACAAATGAACTTGCTGAGAAAAGAAAACTATATAGAAAAATAATCAATGAATTTTCAGATAAATACCAAATTAGAGAAGGCGAATTTCTTAAAAATGAGTGACATTAACAAAAATTATACTAAAACGGCTAGCAGCGCAGTTGAACTGTTTTATAAAAGAAATCTAATGCATCCAGGCGAGAGGATTAATAGTCTATACAAACCAAACAAAAGACTGGTCAAGGTTATGGATAATACCAACGATCTTTATGTTTGTTTGTACATGAAGCCCATTGGCGATTCAATCCTTTTTCTTTCAACAGTACAAGCAGCGATGGACTATTTAAAACTTACCAGACGATCTAATCTGCCCAGAATTTATGCTCAGTCTGATCTAAGACCTCTGTTAAAACATTGTAATTTGTTTAATTCCGCTACTTATATTGATGATGTGGGGAAAGAGTTTGCAAACGCTTCAAAGTCTAAAACTGTTGCAATGATTACCGACGGGGATCCATTTGAATATAACAAGGGAACTAGTGTTGTCTTTAATACTGAAAATTATGTTTACCCTAAATTTATTGAAGGACGTCTACAATATAAATCTCGTCCTGCTAGATATTATTTAACATTTGAAAGAGAAGTCGGAACTGTTTTATCAACTGATCCTAATTTATCAATGCCTACTTTTGAGTTTCCTTTTTCAAAAGAAATAGAAAAAAACTTGGAAAAGAAAAGTTTGTATCTAGACGATTCGCAAACCTTAATTTCCGTTATTACATTTGTTAATCCAAAGGAGAGGCAGAAACAGTTTGGATTAATTCGTTACTTAAAAGTAGCAAATAAAATCCAGAAAAGTCTTCAGAATAAGAAAGTTAAATTTATTTTATTTGCGCACAAGAGTGAAGAAGTTGAAGAATGGGAATTAGCTCAAAAGTATATAAAAGAAAATAAAAATTTAGATGTTTCTATTTATGATGGCTGCAATCTTGAAGAGATTGGTTATATTCTAGCGAGAACTTCTTTAAGCATTGGAAATGATACAGGAGTTAGCCACCTTGCAGCTGTTTCGAGACGAAATATGCAATCTGGGCTGAATCCAACTATAATAATCTACTCAAGACATGACTTTGGTAAGTGGTCTACTGGAAAAGACAATGTTTTTCCTATTTATACTAAACTAGCGGCATATTTAACTAAAAATAATCTGTCTGTTGGGAGAGATAAATTAAACACAAAAGTTTGGGATAGACAAGAATTTACATTAAGCATTCCAATTTCTAAAATTGTAAATAAAGCTATTAATTTATTAAAAATATGAGTAAAGAAATAAACACAACATTCGTAATGCCTGCGTATAACGAAGAAAGATCTATTACCAGAGCACTTCAAAGTTTAGAAAATCAAAGACTGGAAGATGTGAATATGAAAGTGGTAGTCGTAGCAAATGGTTGCAATGACCAAACTGCACAAAAAGTTGAAGACTTCTCAAAAGGGTCAAAGATGCAAGTACAAGTTATTGAAACTGAAGTAAAACAAAAAGGTCATGCAATTAATCTTGGAAGAGATAACACTGATGACAGAATTGTGGTCTATGGAGATGCAGATTGTGTTTTTGATGAACTCGCAATTTCAAAAATAGTGAGAGAGCTGGGGGATTCAAACAGATATGCTCTCGTTGGTGGTTTGGATGTGCCTAATTTTGACAAAAGTGATCCTGGCTCGATGCTTTGTGAATTTCAAAAGATAATGCAAGTTGAAAGAATTGCTAGAGGTAGAGTATTGGCAATTGGGAGATTAATTGGTTTTAACCAGGAGATGTTGCCAGAACAGTTTCCTACTAATATTCATTCTGAAGATATTTGGATTACGCTTCTAGTTGCAAAGAAATACGAATTTAAAGCAGTCAAGGTGTTGCTTGATGCAAAAGTGTATTTTCAACCGCCACTTAGTTGGAATGATTTTCTTGCACAGGAGACTAGGTATGAAAGGAGTATGGATCAGTTGTTTGATAAGTTTCCTGATTTACATGAGGTTTATAACCACAGGCGAGGTTCTTATACACCAGAGATCAGAGAAAGAGTTGAGCACGAGATAGAAACGGAGCTGGCTAAACTTGGCATTACAGGAGAGAGAAGGTTACTTCTACACTCTGTTTTTGATAAAATAATTGAGGAGAACGCTAGATATTATCTAGAAGGATTCATGAAAGGAAATGGAGATTGGAAACCAGTCTCAACAACAAAATAATATGGCTTATAAACAAGATAAACAAGGAAGATTTGGAAAAGTTGCGGTCATTGTTTGGACAGTTGATCCAGAAAATACTGTCAGGTTTTTGATGCGTCATAACAAGCCCTTTAATAGTTATGATGACGAATGGACTATTACGTTTGGAAATGTAGAGGAAAATGAATCAGAGGAAACAGCAGCTATAAGAGAGGCTAGCGAGGAATTTTCAATAGATAAGTTTGAAGGCGAAACTCTAAATTTAGATTACAACATCGAATATGAAGGCAAAAAAGGAAAAACAATAATTCACTTTTTTGCTGTTAAAGTCGCAAGTATTGATCAAAAAATAATTTTAAATGAAGAGAGTGTTGGCTATGATTGGATGAAAATTGAGAAAGTAAAGGAAGTAATGCAATATGATGATGAAAAGAAAGCTTTTGATAAGTTATTAGAAAAACTGCCAGTTGCTGGCAAATGATTGAAAGAGAACAAAGTCTAAGTGAAAAAATTCCGTTTCTTCAATACGCAACTGGAGACGCCCAAATAGCTTTTGTACTAGATTTTATAGGCTCCGTCCAAACTTATGTAGAAGATTCATACAAAATAGAATTTATACAAGAAGCAAGAAGGGTTTTAAATACGCAAGGGATTTTGCCAGATATTGCTATTCGTTTAACTATCTCTTGTTTTGATTATTGTTTATCCGACGAGATAAGAAAATACGCAGGAGATGTTCCAGCTTTTACAGATGCAGCAACGGTATACTTTAGATCGGATGTTTATAAGTCAGTTTCCCCAAAAGCTGTATATGAAAATATAACTAGAAATACAGGTGATAGATCATAGAAAATAATCATTGCTGCTCCCATGCATCTTGAAAGCCATGGATTACCTGACAGTGAAACAGGTATGCTTACCCCAGATCTGGCTTTTTGGATTAATAACGATTATTCGCAAAAACCAGAACCTCCGTGTGGAATAGCAAGACAAGAAGTTTTCAGATCTTTCTTGAAATGTAGCATTAACCCTCTTCAGATGAATAGTGAATTAGTGTCTAGTAACAAGCCTGAAAAATTTCTAGCAATGGAGGCTTGTTTGGTCGATTTTTCCAAAAATTGTTTTCATTCTGTAGTAATTGATACCTCTTTTTGCTCTCGTTGAAATTGTGGCAATGTGGTTAGCAATTTTTCTAACAATTAAAGTTTTTTACAAAATTAATAAACCGGCAAGTAATTTGTTAATTCCGTACCTTGTCTGGGTCTCATTTGCCACAATCCTTAATCTGTCGATTGTAATCTTAAACGCATGAACAAACAAACAACAACTGTGTTACGCTTGCGAACATTCCTCGACTGATGTCTCTAGTTTCATTTTCGAAACTCTTTATTGGAGGGTTTTTTACACAACGAACAATCATATTTGGGAAGATGTGTTGTTGTTTTAAAAACCCACAAACCTACACTGTTGGATGTTGAGGAAACGGAATGGGAAAATTTGCGTGGTGTAATTGCAAAACTGGCGCACGCAGTTGAGAAAGGGTTGGGTGCAACAATGTGCAATTGGGCATGTTTGATGAACGATGCGTACCAAGAAGAGATACCCGCACCTCACGTTCATTGGCATCTAAGGCCAAGGTATATGACAAAAATATCGAAATTGATGGAAAGATCTTTAATGACCCTGACTTTGGACACCATTACAACAGGGATGGAAAAGAGACAGTTGGAGAAGAGTTGGTAAAAAGCATAGCCGAGAAAATTAAAGCTGCATTACCTGGTAGTTAAAATCCACGATCCTCATTGTTTCGGGATACGGATCACAAGGTGGAGGAGCTGCGGGAGCAGTAGCTGCTTTGTCGAACCGGCGAGGTGAGTTGGTAGGAACAGTCAACTCTGTTGAGAGGCCTAAATTAGCGATTGATGCTTTTTTGGAAACTTACAAAGGAGAATATGAGTTACTTAGTACCCCAGAATAACTTCAACATCCAGATGCTCAAGTGATTATTAAGAAGATTTAAAGCTAAACTCTTGTTATACCCAAAATACATTAATTTGCAAATATAAAAATATTATTTTGGGTTCAAAATCACTTACGAGGAGTTGTAAACTCGAGTAAGTGGAGTTTATAATGTCCCCATGTCGTTAAAAGTAGGGATAGTTGGATTACCAAATGTGGGAAAATCGACACTGTTTAATGCGCTTTTGAAAAAGCAGCAGGCGTATGTTGCAAATTTTCCATTTGCAACAATTGACCCGAATGTTGGAGTTGTTCCTGTTCCGGACTCGCGGCTTGATGAGTTGGCAAGGGTTGTTAAAGAATCTGAGGGAATGCAGAATTTACCGCCAAAAGTTCCGGCGACTGTTGAATTTGTTGACATTGCTGGACTTATTGCCGGTGCGCACAAAGGTGAAGGACTGGGAAACAAGTTTTTGTCCCACATTCGAGAAACTGATGCAATTGTCCACGTTGTCAGGTCGTTTTCTGACCCTTCGGCAAGCTCAGGGCAAGTTCAAATTATTCGAGCAGGTTCGATTTCACCGAAAGAGGATTTAGAAATTGTTGAAACAGAGCTTGCGCTTGCAGATTTGCAAACTTTGGAAAAACAGCAGGAACCAAAGGGAACAGTCAAAGATAAGAGTCTAAGTCTAAGATGGAACGCTGTGTTGAAAATTAGAGACGCACTCCAAAAGGGGATTGTGGCCAGAAATATAGATCTTCTCAAGGATGAGGCGGAGGCTGCGAAAGGTTTAAGTTTACTAACTGCGAAACCAATACTTGTTGCTCTCAACGTCGATGAGTCGGATTTGTCTCGTGCCGAGGAAGTAGAGCGCGAGTATGCAAAAGAAACGGGATTGGACCCGGATCAAGTGATTGCAATTTCAGCAAAAACTGAGGCCGAACTGGCCCAACTTTCTGAGGAGGAGCAAAAGCTTTATTTGTCCGACTTGGGAATTACACAATCAGGACTTGAAAGATTGATACGTAAAGCTTTTGTAACGCTGGGATTGATGACATTTTTAACTGCAGGAGAGAAGGAAGTCAGGGCTTGGACTATCAAAAAAGAAACACGAGCACAAGATGCAGCTGGGGTGATCCATACAGATTTTATCAAAGGGTTTATAAAGGCCGAAGTTGTTAAATATGAGGACTTTATTCATCTTGGTGGTTGGAAGGGTTCCAGAGAAAAAGGCAAAGCTCGTTTTGAAGGCAGAGACTATGTTGTTCAAGATGGGGATGTAGTGGAGTTTAAAATTAACAGTTGACTTATAAAATCGTAGTTTTATAGTTATTGGTGAAAGAATTGTTATGGGCATTGAAGTGCGAGATAAAGGTGGTAAAGGGGTAGGATGGTGTGGAACGCGCATGCCCCACGCGGATGGTTCAATTGATTCCATCGAGGTGGGAAATTACGAATTTGAGAAGACCGAGATCGCAATCGGGATACTGAGATTTTTGGCCGGTTCCAAGAGCTTCAAGATCGGTAATATTTTTGTTCGAGTTCCTGACACTCCACAAGGTGACGTCGTTTTTGGGCACTTAGAACTTCCTTATGAGGAATTTGTAGCTGGAGTTTGTTGGTTTTTGGGGCAGGGCGGGCGGCCTGGTCAAGAATTTCAGATACCCGCTAACTACGCTCTTTGTTCTTTCGCAATACCAGCATTACGCAAAAGTCTGCTTAAAGAAATGCCAAATCCTAAACCATCTGTTTGGGAAGCAGCAGAGGGCTTTGAAGCACAGTATAAAAAACCTGAAGGAATTTACGGATTGGCAGGTACTCGGTAATTCACTCCTTTTGATATTTTCTTCCTTGATCTCCCTTTAGGACAATTATATATTGATAATATGGACTCGAGCGGAGAACGATCTTTCGGGCAGGATCCGACTGAGGGAATATTAAAATTTTTGGCAATTGCAGTAACGGTTGTCGCGGTTGCAGTTCTTCTATGGCCATTTTTGGTAAACAGCGGGATGATCATGAAGGCGCATGACATTCTTTTTCAACTAGTTTTTACAAGACAATTTTCGAGTGCTTTCTTGGACGGACAATTTCCTATAAGGTATGTTGACACATATTATCCTGGAACAGGAGTGCCCCAATTCAACTTTTATCCACCAGGTTTCTACTATTTGTACTTAATTCCCAAACTATTTGGCCTTCCTAATTTGGCAGCATTTAATTTTATTTCATCTCTGTTATGGCTATCGTCGGGCTTTTTTATGTATTTATTCTCAAGAAAACATTTTGGAGTTTTGGGTGGATTAACATCGGCCTTGTTATACGTTTTTGCTCCTTACCATATTCTGCAATATTACGTCAGAGCTTCTATGGCCGAATTTACTGCGATCTCGCTTGCACCAGGTATATTTTGGGCCCTTAATTCCTATTGGGAAAAGCAAAAGGGCAGATATTTTTTCGCAACAACAATAATATTTGGAGCTTTTTCACTTTCACATGTTTTAACAACTGCGATTTTTGGACCAGTGATTGTTTTATTTCAAATATTTCTTCTATTAAAATACAGATCAAAAAAAATATTTATATCTTCCTCCGTATCGCTCCTTTTTGGATTTTTAATTTCTTCTTTCTTTGTTTTGCCAAGTATTTTCGAAACCAAATATACACAATCGCAAGGAACATTCACTGGAGCTGGTAGCTATCACCTTCATTTTGTATGTCCTTTACAAATATTTTCAAACAAGTGGGATTATGGACCATCTTTACCTGGTTGTGAGGACCAAATGTCTTTTCAAATAGGAGTCGTTCATTGGATTTTGTTAATAATATGTATAGGGTTATTAATCAATTTCTTAATTCGTAAAGGCAAATTTGAGTTCGTTCACTGGTTATTAATTTCATCTGGAATAGGGTTAGTAATTTCCATTTTTATGATGTTTGACATTTCAAGCTTCGTTTGGGAAAAGCTGCCCTATTTTGGTTATTTTCAATTTCCTTGGAGGTACCTGACCTTAATAATATTTTGCACATCTGTTGTTGGAGGAGGAATATTTTTGTTTATCAAAAACAGCGTACAACGTTTATTGACTTATCTAGCTATAGTTATTTTGGTTATTGCTTTTTATTCAGGGTATTTACATCCCGCCTATTACATTCCAGAAAATATAATCAACTACAATAATCAAAACTTCCTTAAAGGATTAGAAAAAGACGTGGGCGATCATGAAATTATTCACAAGAGTGTTCCGAGTGGACTCTATTACAAGGATGTTACAAAAGTATTGCCAAAGTCTTTTGTTGTACCATCTTCTGAAGTGGAGGTGTTTTCCGGCAAGGCAACATTTTACAAAACTGATTTGAAAGCGAATTACAAAGTATATGGAATAAACGCACAAGAAGATTCTTTGTTGCGGTTCTATACAAACTATTTCCCAGGTTGGCAAGTTTATATGGATGGGCAAAAGACCCCGTTTTCTTTCAAAAATGAATATGGCTTTATTGATGTTAGTGTCCCTAAAGGGAATCACGAAGTGGTATTGTCATTTGAGGATACGCCAATTAGAAAAGCGGGAAATTTAATTAGTCTGTTTTCATTTTTTACAGCTCTTTTTGTAGCTTTCTTCATGGAAAAAAAGATGCGAGTAAAAGAGCGGGATTTCACAATTGCATAGCTTGCGAAGCATATTGCAGCTCCGCTTCTATGGCCACTGGTGCTACGCGTTATCAGATGGACCATAATAAACTCCCTTTGTTGTTCCTCTTTTTTTGATGAAACCAGAGTCTGCTAGTTTTTTGAGGTCGTAGCGCAGAGTCCTTTCGTTAATTTTGGGAAATCGGCGGCGGATTTGGTCAAAGCCAACAAGTTTATGATCTTTAACAATGTTTAAAATTTCAGCTCGTCGGGGAAGTAGTGTATCTTCAATTTCCGCTTTTTGTTTTGTCAACACCTGCGTTCGTGCCTCTTCTGCCGTTTGCGCCAAAGCTCGCAACATAAATTCCAAATAGTCGCTTATATCTTTTTCTGGTTCTTCAAGCGAACGGTAATATTCCGATCTGTGGCTGTCGAGATATTCTTCAATCGACGTCAGTGATTTCATTCCATATCCGCCTTTTGCCAGAACTGCTTGCAAAAATAGGCGGCCAACGCGTCCGTTTCCGTCCAAAAAAGGATGAACTTTTTCAAATGTGTAGTGGGCGATACAAGCCCGAATTGGAATAAAAGGCTCCTTTGGACTGTTTGCATATTTAAGCAGCCGGTTTAAAAGAGGTGGAACTTGAACAGGGCGAGGTGGAAGGTAGATTGCAATACCAGCTGAATTAAAGATAGCCTCGAAGTTAGTTCTAAAACTTCCTAAGTTTTGTTTTTCTATAAGAGAGTTCAGAGTCAGCTCGTGTAAATTTAAAACATCTTTGATTGTTAAATCTCGTGCTGCTCTTTGATGAATCCAATTCAGAGCTTTCAAAATGTTATAAACTTCTACCTTCCTCTGGTCTTGGGAAGGGAGCCGCGATATTTCGTCCAAGTCGATTGTGTTGCCTTCGATTCGAGCAGAAAACAATGAACTTTTTAAAGTTGATCGGCGTCTTATGTTTGCTTCAACTTCTGGTGGGATTTGGATTGAGTTGATGACTTCTCGCGAGCCCTCAATCGATTGCAAAAGTTCAACAATTTTTTGTGTGAGTGTGTATTTAGGAGGAATTAGCATATCCTAACATTACCAGATGTTTCCATATATTACCAGATATTGCCATATATTGCCTAATACCACCGAATACATCCGTGTATTGCAATGGTGTTTGTATTGTGATTAAAATGAATTCGAAGTAATGGAAGAATCAGGTGAACAACTACCAGTAAAACAGGCTGCAGTGGATCCTTTAAAAGGAAAGATTGAAAGTTTACTTCAAAAAAGAGTTACCCGTCGAGACTTTATGGCTGGTTTGGCCGGCGCAGGTTTAGGAACTGCGGCTATTGCTGCAGTTGGGCTTCCGGGTTTTCTTAAGACCGAAGCAGAATTAAGTCACACTAGAAGTTTAATTGCAGCTCAAGCGACTAAGGAAGAACAATCGGAGCGAAAAAATTTTCTTGAGGAGTTGGAAAGGGCGAAGAATAAAAGAGAGCAGGAAGAAGTGTTAAAAGATCAGATCTTTAAGTTCTTGAATGAACAAGAGAAATTTGAGCAAGTCGCCAATAGTGGTCTGAAAAACTATACATGGAAGGTCAAGTACGAGAAAGAAAAAGACTCATCTTCTGAGGCTGAGATTGTTAAAAGCTCAAAAGAACAATCAAGCTATTTTCTCGAAAGAGGAGTTTTTTTATTAGCTTCGTGGGGGTTGTTGAAGAACGGAAAAAGCGAATACCGATTTGATCAGAATGGAAGACTACACTTTGAAGGAAGAGAATTGGCGGTGAATGAAAAGGCTATAGATAATTTATTAGCCTTTAATCTTGTAAGAGCCAGGTTTTCTGAATTAATTGAGCGCGATCCCGAGAAAAAATCTTTGCAACAAGAAGATTGCGAAAACATTTTGGGATTAATTGACCTAAGGCTGAATATCGTTGTTGATAATAATAGCTGGATTGTGATGCCACAAAGTTGGGCGGGGTCGCTTGCAAGATTTGCCTTGTTCCTTAGAAATCAAGGAATGCCCCCGCCACAACAAATATTTATTGAAAGCAATAGAGGGGGAGGACACTACGAACCTGGATATGGCAAACGTTTTCCTAATAGGGAACAGGTAATGGTGTTGGGATCGGAGACTGACGCATCGGTTATATTTCATGAAGGAGGGCATTACATTTCCGATCTTCAAAGGGCTGAAAGTAGACTGATAGGCTTATCACAAGACAAGAAATTTAGGGATTTTCAAGTTGGTTTTGAACGAACAGTAGGGAAAATGCAAAAAATGCTTTATGAATCGATCTATTTTGGCAAGTTGCCAAGCAATATTGATGAACTTGGCTGGTTTGTTTCTGGTTACTCCACAACTAATCCGGTTGAGGATTTTGCTGAAACTTTCAGCGAGTTTATGTCAAATGGTCCTGTTTTTTTACAAAGAATAGAACAACTTAGGAAAAGGGACCCTCGCGCAGCTGGAATTCTTGAGGCAAAGTACGAGTATATGAGGACTGAGTTAGCTCGAGGGAACGAGTTCACCTTTGAAGGGAGAGCAAAAAGGTCTGATATTGCCGGCTGGGAGAGGACAAAACTGAAATCGTTTAACAAACAAGTGAGCTTACCCGATCAGCTGGATGGGAAATTTGTAACAGAACAGCTGAGAAGAAAAGATGGCTTTAAACAGGCAGTGGTTGAAATTATTGCGCCTAGAGGCAATTTTGGTTACGCTATCACTTTGCTTGATCCTCAATTTTGGACGGATACTTTAGGGGAAAATGTTAGGGAAGTTGAATCTGTTTCCGGGCTATACGCAATTCCCCATTATGAATTGAGAGGGAAAATTAATCTTAAAATTTCGCAAGCAGATTATTTTTTGGATACAACAAACAGTGTTTCGATTGGCAGATTTATCGAAACTTTGCCCAAGGTGGGAATATCCACCAGAGACATAACGCCAAAGAAAACTGCCTACACAGAAGAATCGTTGGAGCTGTTCCAGCATTTAGGTATCGAACCTGCAAAAATTCAACCTGGATTCTGGAATTCTGTATACCCGCCCAACTTTATTGATAATGCAAATAAGCTCTACTTGCATTTCCAGCAAGATGAAAAGAATCAAGAATGGAAGTTAGCCCCGCTGGATGTTCGCAAGGTGAGATTGCACACAAAATCTTTGGTTGGAAAAACAGAGAATTATTTAGGGAGTCATATTTACAATCCAGTCCAGCTGGGATCAAAGGATGTGGTGGTTGTTTTAGACTGGGAAGGGAAAGTTCAGGAAATTCTCACTAATGACCTCTAGGCCTTTCTTGCATGAAGAATGTGAAGCTGATATAATGATGATTAGAACAAACAGCCTAGAACAAAGGAAATAATAAAAGTTGACCTCCTAACTTTGTTGTATGTTGTTTGTCGTTTGTTGTAATTATGTACGAATTAACTGTTATTTTATCCTCCAAACTTGCCGATGCAAAGCAAAAGGCTGTTTTGGAAAAAATCGAAAAAACCGCAGCGTCAGCTGGCGGAAGTTTTGAGAAAACTGAAAAATGGGGTATACGTGAGTTTGCATACCCAATTAAGCACGAAAGTGAAGGTGTTTACTATTTTATAATCGCTAATTTGCCTTCTGATAAAGTTGGATCATTTGACAGACTTTTGCAAAACGACGACCAGATTTTAAGGCATCTTATTATTAAGACTGATAAGGCAAAAGTTAAGAAAAGCGAAAAAGAGGCAAAGAAGACAGAGACGGAGAAAGAACCTGATCCTAAGTCTAAGTCTAAGACTAAGGTAAAGTCTAAGAAGGCGACAGCAAAGAAAACAGCAGAGAAGAAAAACGCTGTGGGAAAAAAGTAATTTTCAATGAATTAAATTTAAGCATTATAAAATTTAGATTTGACTCCGATCTTATCGGAGTTGATTAAAAATTTCAAATTTCAAATTGAAAATTATCGTAGAGGGGTGGTGAAAAGAGTTGGCAAGTAGATCATTAAACAAGGTTTTATTAATAGGGAATTTAACGCGCGATCCGGAGTTGCGATATACTCCCCAGGGAACTGCGGTTTGCACTTTTGGACTGGCCACAAACAGGCAATGGAAAACTGAAACAGGTGAGACAAAAGAGGATGTGGAGTTTGTTACAGTTGTTGCCTGGAATCGTTTGGCTGAGATTTGTTCAGAATTTTTAACAAAAGGTAAGCAAGTATATGTTGAAGGCCGACTGTCTACGCGCGAGTGGGAAGGGCAAGACAACATTAAACGCAAAACGACCGAAGTTGTAGCAAACGAAGTTATTTTCTTGGGTGGAGCAGGAGGTCCGAAAGGCAAAGATTTAGATATTCCGGAAGATTTAGCAACGGCTGTTGAAAAGCCAGAGAAAAAACCTGAGGCATCTAAGGAAGAACCTAAGAAAAAAGAAAAACAAGCGGAAAAGGGAGAAGATATTCCCTTTTAATGAAATCCATTTAGTCAGGTTTCGGTTTGTTAGGTATTGGTGAGTCGGTTTAAAATAAAACCTGCAAACTGGTGACTGGTAAACTGAAAACTGATGAACTGATATATATATGGCAAAAGAAAAAAAGCGAGTTCAAAAAAAACACACAAGGCGCGTCTTGAACGCGTTCTGTCCTTTTTGTAAAGAAAAAGTTGCTCCAAGCTACAAAGAGGCAGATTTGGCGTCCAAATTTGTCAACGACAGAGGAAGGATAGTGTCACGTTTCAGAAGCGGCATTTGTGCAAGGCATCAAAGGTTGCTAACCCGCGAGATAAAAAGAGCAAGATTCCTGGCATTAATTCCATTTAGCGTTAAAGTAAGTTAATGGTTGCATTTATCGCTAAGCGAGAGCCTCTTTCAAAGTCTCTATACCCAAAATAGTCCAGTTTGCATCTCAACAACAGTATTTTGGGTTCAAAATTGTTTAACGAGAGTTGCAAGCTCGAGTTAAACGAGTTTATAATTCAGTTATTCTTAAATAAATAATGAAAGTTTCTCTTTCCAAGGTTCGACTCTTTGCGCTTATTTTGTCTTTTTGCTTCGTGTCATTTTTTGGTGGTTGGTGGCTTGGACATCAAGACGTTGTTGTAAATCGAGAAAAAATTGTTCCTCAAGTTACGATAAACCGCGCAACACCTCAAGACAAACAAAATGTGGAGTTTGCACTTTTTTGGAGTGTCTGGGATCGTTTGGAAAACTCATATTACGACAAGACAAAACTTGATACAAAGGAGATGGTTTATGGAGCAATTAAGGGAATGGTCGCGGCAGTTGGCGACCCATACACTGTATTTTTACCTCCCACAGAACAAAAGCGAACTCAAGAAGATTTAGGTGGACAATTTGAAGGTGTTGGAATACAAATTGGATTTAAGGGAACTCAGCTTGCGGTCATTGCACCTCTGGACGGTTCTCCAGCTCAAAAAGCAGGGATTAAGGCAGGAGACTTTATTGTTGGAATAAAGGATAAAGAAAAGAATGTTGAGATAGGAACTGTTGGTATGAGCTTGCCAGACGCAGTGGACTTAATACGAGGAAAGGCTGGCTCTGCCGTTACTTTAGTGCTTACTCGGGAAGGTGTGGACAAGCCATTTGAAAAAGAGTTGACTCGTGCCAAAATTGAAGTGCCTTCTGTTATTTTGACTTTTGAGGGACCCGACAAAAACATAGCCCACCTTAAACTGCTTCGTTTTGGTGATCAAACAGATAACGAATGGAACAACGCTATCAAGAAAATTAAAGATCAAAATGGCAAGGGTGTTATCCTCGATTTGAGAAATAATCCTGGTGGGTATCTTAACGGCGCAGTTACTATTGCATCTGAATTCATGTCTAGTGGCGTGGTAGTTATTGAAAGCGGTAAGGGAAATAATAAAGAACTAAAAGTTACTGGGAATCCAAAACTTCCCAATATACCACTGATTGTATTAGTTAATAAAGGAAGTGCGTCCGCCTCCGAGATAGTTGCCGGCGCAATTAAGGACTCGGGTCGTGGCCAAATTGTAGGGGACACAACTTTTGGAAAGGGTACAATTCAAGAGTCACAAGAAATTGGCCAAGCGGGCTTACACATAACAATTGCCAAGTGGTTAACGCCAAAGGGGACTTGGGTTAATGGAACAGGACTTGAACCGGATGTTAAAATAACTCAAGGAGATGACTCGGAAAAGGATAACCAGCTTGAAAAAGCGATTGAGCTTCTAAAGTAAAGCTATGAGAAGATTTATTATCACTACAGTCTTGGGCATTGTAATCCTTGTTTCTGTTCTTGGTGGTGCTTTGGCCGATCGTATATTTGTTATTAAGCCTCTTGATTATATTTTTCCTAGAATATCAGGCAGTTCACAATCTTCTGGTATTGGCCAAAAACAAGTAGTAAACGAGGAATCGGTAGTTATAAATACAGTTAAAGAATCTTCGCCTGCTGTTGTTACGATTGCAATACAAACTCCACGAAGAAGAATATTGGATTTTAACCCGTTCAGTGGCTTTGGGATAAAAGAGCAGGGAGGAGGCCAACAAGATTTAGCCACTGGATTTATTGTTTCAGCCGATGGCTTAATTGTCACAAATAAACATGTTGTTGATGCGCAAGGTTCCTATAAGGCCATAACGAAAGAGGGTAAAGAATATGAAATTAAGAAGATTTACCGTGATCCGGCAAACGATATCGCACTTTTGAAAATCGACGCAACGGGCTTGCCCGAGGTTAAACTTGGAGATTCTGAAAATTTGCAAGTTGGGCAACTTGTTATAGCTATCGGAACGCCGCTTGGAGAGTTTAGACAATCTGTAACAACGGGAGTTATTTCTGGTTTGGGGAGGGGGATAGAGGCTGGGGGTAATCCGTATGAAGGATACGTTGAACGTTTGGACAATGTTATTCAAACTGATGCCGCTATCAATCCCGGTAATTCCGGGGGACCACTATTAAACAGCAGCGGTCAAGTAATTGGTGTGAATGTGGCTGTTGCAGCAGGTGCCCAAAACATTGGCTTTGCAATCCCCATTAATGTTGTTAAGGGATCAATCGAGCAGTTCCATAATACAGGCGAATTTGTCCGTCCGTTTTTTGGGGTTCAATATCAAATAGTTTCAAAAGCTGCAGCGCTGGCAAACGAGGTTCCACAAGGTGCGTATGTTCAAGATGTTGTTTCGGGGTCGTCGGCAGACAAAGCCGGAATCAAACCGGAAGATATCATAATAAAATTTGGAGGAGAAAAAATTGAAGAGGATAAAGGCGGCTTGGCGGTTTTAGTCAATAAACATAAAGTTGGAGAAAAAGTGGACATCGAAGTTTGGAGAGATGACAAAACGATAGCTGTTTCGGCAACACTTGAAGAAGCGAAGGAGTAAGTAATTTCCCTTAAGCGATTTTGGAGTCGAGCTGTTTTGAAGCTTCCACAACTTTATCTAATTCTCCATCCACAATTGCTTCCAAGTTTCCCCAAGATTTACCAACTCTGTGGTCGGTGACACGGCTTTGAGGGAAATTGTAAGTCCTAATCTTTTCTGACCTATCCCCAGAGCCGATGGCAGTACGGTATCCTTGAATTTCTCGCATCTTTCGCTCCTCCTCTGCTTGATAAAGTTTTCCGCGAAGTAGTTCTAGCGCAATTTCCCTATTTTGTTCTTGAAAACGCTCGGTTTGGGCGGTAACAACAATCCCTGTTGGCCTATGGATTAGTCTTACAGCTGTTGAAACTTTGTTAACATTTTGGCCCCCGTGCCCGCCAGAGCGGTAAAATTGCCAATCAAGGTCATTTTGGTTCACCTGAATTTGTGATTGTGAAATTTGTGGGACAACCGCAACGGTAGCGGTTGACGTGTGAACCCTACCTCTTTTTTCAGTTGCCGGAATTCTTTGGACTCTGTGGACTCCACTCTCGTTTTTTAGTGCATCAAATACCTCATGCCCCGATATTTTTAGGGTCCCTTCGTCAACTTGCAAAGCTTTCCAACCACATTTGACTGCATACCGTAGGTACATTCGTATAAGGTCTGAAGCCCAAATTTTAGCTTCGTCTCCTCCTGCTGCCTGGCGGACTTCGAGATAGACTGTTTGAGAATTAGGATTCATAACTTTAGAAGTGTGAAGTTGCAAAGTGCAGAAGATCTAACTTCTCACCTCGGCTAGATTTGTTGGTCTCAAGGCTTCTTGTTCAAGCTTTTGTTTCTTTTTAAGAGCCCGTTTTTGTTTCTTTGAAACGATATCTTTACTTTGTGTTTGTTGCTGTTTCATCTTAAATTTATCAACTCTTCCGGCGGTATCAACATATCTCATTTGGCCCGTATAAAAAGGATGACATGCAGAACAAATTTCCACACGGATTTGTGGAATGGTTGATCCTGTGGTAAATGTATTTCCGCAAGCACAAACTACTTTTGTTTCCGGGTACCAGGTTGGATGAATATTTGCTTTCATACTTTTCTAGTTATTATACCCTTTTTACTCTCAATCGGCAAGCTTTTACTTATGGTTGGCAAGATGGTGACCGCGAAGGGGGAGATTGAGCGTTGCAAGCAGGCCAATGCCCTTTATGGCTCCTGGCTTAAATTCTGCAAGGATCAGACCAGTGATAACGAATAGCAGCCCGATTAAATATGTGGAGGGTAGGGTTTCTCCAAGCCAAACCAGTGCAAGTGGAGCAGCCCAAACAGATTGTAAATATTGGAAAACGTCAGCTTTGGATGCTTGGATTTTGGAAAGTCCTGTTTCGTAGGCAGTATAAGCAACGATTGATGAGAAAATGGCCATGTAAAACATGCCAAAATAAGCCTGTTGAGGAATTGAGGTTATTGACGGTAACTTGCCGCCCTCTAGTATTGCCATTGGCAGGAATGTAAGCGGACCTACAAAAAACGACATGGAAGCAATATGGAACGGTTTGATTCCCTCTTTTTCCCATCGCTTTGATAAAAGTACAAAAATCATCCAAACAAGTCCTCCGCAAAGTATAAAAATATTTCCCAGGAATGATTCAGAATTTGAGCGATTGTTGCCAAATATTAGTGGGCCAGTGGCGGAAATAAGTGCGCCCATTAGTGCAAATGCAACTCCAAGTCGGGCTCGATTATTAAGTTTTTCTTTTAAGAAAACACATCCGCCAATAACAACAAATAGGGGAGAAACGCTAATAAGTAAACTTGCTTCAATGGCTGAAGTTCGGGCAAATCCAGAAATGACAAAACTTAAATTAATAGTTGTGGCAAGTAAACCGGCTAAAATCATTTTAGGAACCCACTCGACTTTGATAGGGTTACGTTTTATATACCAAATAAAAATTGGTAGTGCGATTAGAGAAGTTAATGTAAATCTCCAAAAAAGAAAATTAAAAGGGTGAATATATCCCAGGGTATGTTTAAGGATTGGTCCTCCAAATCCCCAAATCATTGAGGTAATAAGAAGTAATAAATAGGCAGTTGTTTTGGAGTTCATTTAATTTTCTTTAGTAGTTGCTCTAAAGTTATATTTTCAGATTTTCCAGAGGCCATGTCTTTTAATTGTACCAAATTTTTTGCATCTTCCTCAGGGCCGATTAAAACAACAAAGGGAATACCCTTATTATTTGCATATTTTAATTGTTTTTCGAGTTTTGCTGCTTCATCCGGATAAAGTTCTGCATTAACGCCGCTTCCTCGTAAAGTTGAGGCGATTTTAATTGATTGAAGTAGCAATTCTGGGTTGAAAACTGTTACGAGAACTTTAGTAACAGTTTTTTCTTGCGACCACAATTTCAACTCATCAACAACATCAACAACCCTATCGAGTCCAATTGTAGTTCCTGTTGCAGGAAGATCCGGACCGCCTAAAGTTTTTAGTAAATTATCATATCTACCGCCGCCGGTTATTGATCCAATTTTTGGTTCTTCGACAACCGATTCGAATATCGGTCCTGTATAATAATCAAGTCCTCGCGCTAGCGTGGGGTCAAAAGAAACATTTTCGTATGCTCCCATGTTTTTTGTATACTCGATAGTTTTTGATAAAAACTCATCTGGCGAAGCACTTTTTATGTTCCCGAAAATACTTTTTGTTTGTTCTGTAGAAATTCCTTTTTGGGCCAATTCTTGTTCAACTTCTTCTTGAGTTTTCTTATCAAGCTTATCAATAGATTGAATTGCAGTTAACCATCTTTCTTTATCGATTCCGGCATTTTCCATAATCGAAAAAAGTACGGCACGACTATTAACTCTTATTTTAAAGTTTGAAAAACCTAAAGCTTTTAGAGAATCGTTGATAACTGCAATAATTTCAGCATCCGCAAGAGGGGAGGATGTGCCAACCATATCAACATCACATTGGTAAAATTCACGATATCTTCCTTTTTGCGTGTTTTCTGCACGCCACACAGGCTGGATTTGATATCGCTTAAAAGGCTTTGGTAAATCTTGATAAGTACTGGCTACACGAGCAAAGGGAACAGTCAGGTCGTAGCGCAATCCCACATTGCGTTGCCCGGGATCTTTGAAAAGATACATTAATTTTTCTGCCTCTTCGCCATATTTTCCAAGTAAAACTTCTTGGTATTCTAAGGATGGTGTTTGAATCTCGTCGAAACCATACTTTTCAAAGATACCACGCAACCTTCGAATTGCTTCGTTTCTAATTATCATTTTCTCGGGTAAAAAATCCCGAAAACCCTTTAATGTTTGTGGTTTGTCCATCTTGTCTCCTTTGATGATATCACATCATTTACATTCAATCTCAACAAATTTTTCCCAAAAGTTTGTTGCAGTTTCTAACTTATCAATTTTTACATACTCATTTGGTTTATGCGCCGTATTTTCTTCGCCAGCACCAAACGTAAAACATACTGGTTTTTTAAAACTTTCCCAAAGCATTTGTAAATCTACATAACCGCGATTTTGGGCCATGGTAAACTGTGGGTTTTCAATAAGCTTGCAAACTTGTTTAAGTTTTTCTTTGTCTGTAATCCAAGCTCCATAGTCGTGTCTTACAGAAGAACTTACAAGGGCAAGATCTTGCTCGTTCAAATATTGTTCAAACTTGTTAATAACATCTTGTGCTCTTAACTTTGCATCAGATGTTCTGACTTCAACTACGAGATCTGCAATATCTGGAATAACATTTCCTTCCTTGCCCAAAACTCCCGTATCGGGTTTAGATTGTCCACCAGAAATCCAGGCAAGATTAATAGTGCTTTTACCAAGATCAGGGCTTTCAAAGTTTGAAACATATTTCTCAAGTTTTTTGAAAGCTTGAAAAGATCCAACTATTGCGTTGTTTCCACTTGTCGGGATTGCCGAGTGCCCAGATTTACCTTTTACTTTAAAGTTAATTTCAATCAACCCCCGACACGCATTCCCAATTTCCAGCATCCCACCGTCTCCTGATGCAACCACTTCGGGTGAAATTTGATTTTTATACTTATCAATAAATCTTTTTACGCCCTTAAAATCGTATTCTTCGTCCACATAAAATAAATACATTGCCCCCTTGGTTGGACCGGATTTTTTGATTGCTGACAAAATAGCAGCAACGTTTCCTTTTGTATCTGATGTTCCCAGCCCAAAGAGTTGGCCATTTTTCTTAGTACATTCAAATGGATTTGTTTTCCAACCGTCTTGCGGGCAAACTGTGTCAATGTGATTGCAAACCAAGACCCGAGTTTGATATTTATCTTTTGCAATTACGTTAAACCTGTTTTTGCCGACATTCTGTTTTTCCACATCTAACCACGGGAATTTCTTTAAATGCCCAAACAAGAATTCGCCAATTTTCGCCTCGTTGCAACCTCCGTCAACATATGACGGAATGCAAACTAACTTTTTTGTTATATCTACTGTTTCCATATTTTGAAACGGGAGGGTGGGGAGAGCGGTTTTGGAAAACAAAAGTCTTCCGCGACGCGCTCTCCCGACCCTTTAGGGTGGTTTAGTGATCCACAGCCCACCTCCTTTTCAAGCGCTTCCAAGCCTGGTTTTCTATCTCGCGTATGAGACAAAAACCAAACAAGGTATTTTGCTTGGGGTGATCGAGGGGAATCGAACCCCCATCACAGGCTCCACAAGCCCGTGCTTTAGCCATTAAGCTACGACCACCATAAATACGACATACGACAAAATACAAACGACAAACAACAAAGAGCAAAGTTAAACTTAAACACCTCTCGCCCCATGCTTTTGTTTGACCTCCACGCAAGTGGAAAATAGTCAAAAGCAAGGAACGAGAGGTGTCTTTATCGTTCTTTAGACAAAAGAAGACCGCTCCCGCGGTCCCATCCTTATTGCCCGATGATTTATCCATCGGGCCTCTTATTCCGACTCTATCCTTAAAGGGATGACAGCGGTTGTGAATTTTTTACGGCATTCACTTTTTCCGTCGAGTATTTGGCTCGCTGCGCCCTTCGACTACTTCGACTTCGCTCAGTACAGGTTCGCTCAGGATTGCGGATCGTGACTCCGCTTTTCAGCTCGCCTTAAGGCGGCCGAACGCTTTTGATTAATTTATAAAAATATTATACCACTCATATATATTTTGTCAAGGCACAAAAGCCCCATAGTTTGACTTTTAGCAATTCCGGTGGTACAATAATACGGCATCTCGTAAGGGCCGATGGCATGCAGTTGACGCGGACCTTCTGCGGACTTCTTGATCAGAGTCCCTGGAGGTTTTTGCACAAGATGTTGTCAATGCCCTAGATACTTTCAATATCTTCTATTTGATCCAATTTTTCAGGTAATTCTTCGTCAAAAAATTGTTCTTTATCTAACCCCCCAATATCTTCAAAGTTCTCAAAATTTTCAAAGTCTACAGGATTTTCAATGTTAAATTCGTTTTCTTGTTCTGACTGTTCTTGGATTTGCGAGTAAAGGGTTAATGCTTCAGTTGGAATTGACCCGCTTGATATGCGCTGAATTGAATTTGCAACCAGTGTGAAGTTTGCAATAGCCAGGATGATTAAAGCTATAAGCGACAGTGGCCAAAGGTTTGTGGCAACAACTACTTTTGATCCCACAGCCTTGTCATGCCACCCTTGTTTATTTTCATCTTTAATAATTGACCAAAAACCTAAGCCAAAAAGGAGTAGCGAGAGTTGAAATCCAACAGTGTGTCGGAAGAAGTTCCGCCTGAAGGTGAGCAATTTTCCGTCGTTATTAACAACTCGCAATCCTGTTATTAATTTCCCTAAGTTTCCACCAAACTTACTGTTAAATATTGCGTTATAGAAAAATGCTCTAAAGATTGCAAAAGGGAGAGCGGCCAACGCAAAGTAGAACAAAAAATTTACGACCAAAGATTGAAGATTATTACTTGAAGCAACAAACATCAAGCCAATCGCGTGCGGTAAGAAAAATATAAATCTATCGGTTAGAAAAGATAATAATCTTATTTTGAAACTTGCTAAATTATTCTTTGTCATATTTTCCTCTTATTTTGATATAAGCAATTGTCCAAACAGATGCTTTAAAAGCTGTTAAGATTCCCGCAAAAAGCAAAAATCCAAAAATAAATATAGCAAGAAGAATTCCACCAACAGTTAACAACGGGATCCCTAAACTCATATTTGTTTTCAAACTCAAGAATCCCCCAACCAATAATCCTCCAATGACCATAATTGGAACACCAGTTATTATTCCTGAAAATATAGTATTAACCAACCCCAAAAGTACCATTGCCCAGCCTTTTTTCTTTGCAATCTTCAAACCTCGCTTTAGCGACGCAAGCCATTTTTCGTTTTCAATAATTACAATTCTTTGTGCCCAAATTTGAGCAAGTACTAGTTTGATGATAGCGTATGCCCAAGCAAAGAAAGCGACAACTGCCAAGATTATAAATACAAACTTTATTGATCCACCCCAAACTATTCCTGCAGCAACAACTCCTGCAACAAGAAGTGTGACGATCCAAAGAACCAACGTGGGAATTAGAGAAAGCCAAATTAAGGGCTTTATTGAAGGAAAGGCTTTTTCAGACGACTCCTGAATTGTTGGCGCTGTTCCTTTTAAGGCAGTTTGTATTGATTGAATTAGGCCTGCATTCGCCCAAGAGGAACTGATTAAAGATACAACAATTCCTGCAATGACAAGTATGAGGATTTCAATTCCAAGAAGGACATATATTCCAACAGGGATACTTGATGCGAGATTACCTACCAGGTCAGCAATTGCGCTTTGCGAGGTTGCGTCGCCAAGAACTTGAGAGATTTTATCAGGAGTAGCATCTGGGGAGGGATTCAAATATTTTTGAATGCTTTTAGTATCGCTCGAGCTGAAATTTGAAAAGTTATTAAATCCTGTTCCTGAGGCAAGACCCGCAACTGCCATTCCAAAAACCCAAAGAACTTTATACCTTTTAACCAGTTCAAAACTGCGACTGTAGAGTTCAGAAATTGTCCAATCAGTAGGCTCGATTGACGGCATGACTATCTTATTTTGTTGATCGTTGCCGTCTGCCATTTGCAATTGTTTATATGTTAACTGTATTCTTGAGTTGTATATGTTGTCAAGTTTTAAGCAAATTTTGTCATTTTTATAGATTCCGGCTCAAGGGCCGGAATGACATTGTTATGAAAGGAGGTGAAATATGAACGCACAATTTGTTGGGTTTGGAAGAAGATTTATTGCAGCTTTGATTGATGGAATAATCATAACAGTTTTTTCTTTTCTTGTAGGAATAGTTCTTGGTTTGGCTGGAGCAAACGCTCAAGGTGCTCTAAGTTATGCAGTTGGTTTGCTGTTGGGCATTGGATACTATGTTTTCTATCAATCTTCAGCAGGGCAAACATTGGGTAAAAAAGTGTTGGGGATAAAGGTGGTAGATGCGCAAGGTAACAAACCTACTGCAATTACCTTTTTCTTACGAGAGATAATAGGGAAAGCAGTTTCTGGAATTATTTTAGGGATTGGTTATTTGATGGTACTTTGGGACGGAAAGAAGCAAGCTTTGCACGACAAGATTGCAAGTACTTACGTGGTAAGGGTCTAAGAGGTACTTATTTTTTGTCATTCCGGGCCATTTGGCACTGAGTGGTTCGACAGTCCTGAGCTCACCGTCGAAGGGCTCATGGCGAAGCGCTTGACCCGGAATCTATATTATGTAGATTCCGGCGTTCGCCGGAATGACGTTGATATAGATTCTGGCTTTCGCCAGAATGACAGTTACTCTTGCGTGGCTGGGAGACGCTTTTGGTTAAGGAGAAGGTGAAGGTGAAGGTGAAGTAGACGGCTTTAGGGATGGCTTTGGGCTGGATTTTTGTAAGCCCAAAGCTTTTCCATTTAAAATATGGACTCTTAGGGCATTAATTGTGTCCTTTGTTTTTTCATCCATTGTTCCAAGTACAACAATTCGGTCTCCAGCTTCAATATCTTTAATGTTCAAGGTCGAAGGTTCTTCAACGCCTTTACCCGTAAAATTAGTTTTCTTTGAGGTTTGGATTGTCCAAGACTTTTCGTTTTTGGGATGTTTGATACTGATATTTCCCTTGTTGACCTCTTCAACGAGCCCGAAAACAGACTTTTTGGTAAGAGCTGGAGACTTGTCGTAAGTCAAAATTCTTTTTGCTTCAACAACACCACTTGTGTTTTTGTTTCCAAGCGCGATCGTATAATCTCCAATTACAAGTTCTTCAAACTTAATGTCAGATTTTTTACCCTTATTAAATCTTGAATAGGTTGTGTCAATTGTTGTTGCAATCATTGCGACTTTTCCGCCCTTAGTTTTAATTTCAAGAGTGCTGTCCGCAAGTTGGTTAAGTGTGCCAATAACCGCCCTTGGTTTTTTGATCAGGTTTTCAATGGTTTCGCGAACCTTATCGCGGACTGAAGCTTTGGCACCACTAACGGAAGCTGAGGTCGAGGAGTCCTCTTGCGCGAGTGCCAAGGTGGGTGTCAGAAAGATTACTGCTTCGATAATCAACAACAAACAACATAAGACATACGACATACTTTTCATTGTCCCACCTCCGTTGAGTATACAACAGTCAGTTCTTGAGCAGATTCGTTACCTTGGTCGTCGTATGAAGTGACATTAATTTCATTTGGTCCGCCATCAAGCGCGATTTCTTGTTCAAAACTTCCATATTGATCAGCTTCAACGATTGCTTCGTCGCTATTTGAAACTATTACAACTGTCGATTTTGGTATTGCAGAACCCTTAATTGTTACTTTGTCCGAGTTTGTCACTGTGTTGTCTTCAGGTTGTGTGATAACCAAATCAGAGTTTGCTTGGGCTTGGTCTTGTGGGGTGGGTAACGTTGTTTGTTGAGCAGAGATTGGTGAAATTTGTTTAGGGGAAAGATAGCTTTTTGCCCGCCAGATGCCAAAAGCAACAACTGCGCCAAGACTCACCCCAATCACAATTGCTGCCAGCACATCTTTGCGCATGTCTTGCGTACTTTAACTTAAAAAAAGTCAATTTGCAAGTTATATTTTGCTTCTTGGCAATTTTTTTACCAGGTGATAGTATGACTTGCGATGGACATAACCTGGCTTGGGCACTCATCTTTTCGAATAAAAGGGAAATCTGTGACAGTTGTTACAGACCCATACTCTTCAAGTAAACTTGGCTTTAAGTTCCCAAAAATTGAAGCCAATATTGTTACAGTTTCTCATGACCACGACGACCACAACCAAGCAGGACAAGTGGATGGGGATCCGAAAGTTGTTAAAAATCCTGGCGAGTATGAAGTCAAAGGAGTTTCAATTTTTGGCATACCAACTTATCACGACAACAAACAAGGTGAGGAAAGAGGTCAAAACACCGTGTTTGTTATCAAGATAGATTCGATAATAATTTGTCACTTGGGAGATTTGGGGCACAAGTTAACTGAGGACCAAGTTGGTCAAATTGGGAACATTGATATTTTGATGGTTCCTGTTGGCGGAAATTACACAATTGATGCTGAGGCGGCGGCTTTGGTTGTTGCAAGTCTTGAGCCCAAAGTTGTTATACCAATGCATTACAACATTCCCGGAATGGCACCTCAACTTGCAGAAAAACTTGCTCCAGTCGAGGACTTTGTTAAAGAAATGGGAATAGAGCCCGTGAAAGATACAAAATATTCCGTTATGTCCGACAAGCTGCCCACCGAAGTACAAGTTGTAGTACTTGAGAGAAGAAGTTAAAGGGGTCTACCGCCTGCGGTCCACTATCTACCGTAATCACAACTTGCGCGGTAGCATGTAGACGATCATGGCCAATGTACAAGTTAAAATACCACCACATTCCTCAGATGCTGAAATCTCAGTTCTTGGCGCACTTCTTCTTGATAAAAACTCCATAGTCAACGTTGCTGAATTTTTAAAACCCGACCACTTTTACGAGACAAAGCATTCCTTCATTTTTGATGTAATGCTTGAGCTTTATGAGGCCAGAACTCCGATTGATGTTGTTACTGTTTCTGAAAAGTTAAAACAAAAAAAGAAACTAAAAGACATTGGGGGAGTTAGCTACTTAGCCTCACTTGTAAACCAAGTTCCAACGGCAGCCCATGTTGAGCATTATGGAAAAATTGTAAAAGACGCAGCTACAAAGCGTTCCTTGATGACTGCTGCTGCAAAACTTGTTGAAATGTCTTTTGATGAGGGGATTGTTGCTGACGAACTTTTAGACAGAGCGGAGCTTGAAGTGTTTTCATTGAGCCAACAACACTTATCAAAAGTTTTTATACCAGTCCGCTCGGCTTTGGCTGAATCATTCGATAGGTTAGACGAGCTTCACAAACAATCAGGGGGGATGCGTGGCGTGCCATCGGGGTTCCACTCGCTTGATGATGCGCTTGCCGGGTTTCAAAAGTCAAACCTTATAATTTTAGCAGCCCGCCCTGGTGTCGGGAAAACGGCTCTTGTGTTAAACATTGCTCAACATATTTCAGTGGAGTTGAAAAAGCCGGTAGGTATTTTTTCTTTGGAAATGAGCAAAGAGGAGCTTGTCGACCGTCTTTTGGTGTCTCAAGCAAATATTGATGCATGGAAGCTAAAGACCGGAAAACTGGGTGAGGATGATTTTACAAAGTTGTCGGATGCCATGGGGGAGTTGGCCGAAGGCCCGCTTTATATTGACGACACGCCTGGTTTATCAATTCTTGAGATGCGGACCAAAGCCCGAAGACTCCAAATTGAGCGGGGTTTGGACATTCTTATTGTTGATTATCTGCAACTTGTACGCGGACGGAATCTCGAAAACAGGGTGCAGGAAGTTTCAGAAATTTCTCAAGGGTTAAAAAATTTAGCTCGTGAACTTAAGATTCCTGTTATCGCACTTTCCCAGCTTTCTCGTTCTGTTGAACAACGGGGTGTTAAAAAGCCCCAACTTTCAGATCTTCGGGAATCCGGGGCAATTGAACAAGATGCGGACGTTGTTATGTTTTTGTGGAGGGAGGACGACGAAAACCTTGAAAACTGTTCGCTTGACATTGCCAAACACAGAAATGGTCCATTGCGGTCAATAAAACTCCATTTCAAGGGAGACCGAATAAAGTTCTACGAAAGAGAGACAAAAAGGGAGAAATAACTCTTTAGAAGTTTTGTGCCTAGTACTAGTGCAATATTGCCCAAATATTGACAATCACAAAATTTCTTGTATTAATAAAATATACGTAATCTATGAACGTATACTTGGGAAGTATTGAGAATGCAGCAAAAAAGATATCATATTATTGTGGACGTGGAAAACTGTCCACCAGAAAAAGTTAACGATACAACCTTCGTAAAGAACTTTCTTGAAAAGCTCCCTGAAAAAATCGGAATGAGTATACTTTACGGACCGGTTGTTATGGAAGGAATTCCAAAGAACCCGGGGCTTAGTGGATTCTTGATAATTGATTATTCCCATATCTCAATTCACACATTTGCAAGCACAAATGAATTTTTAATAGATATTTTTTCTTGTAAGCCATATGACCAGGATACTGTGGTTAATTTCTTTTTGTCCTTGGTTCCAATGGACCGAAAAAACCTCAATATCAAAACTGTTGCTTGGGGGTAATTCTTCTAGAGGAAACAGTACTTGTCTATGTGTGTCTCGCTTAGCGGAACAATCACTAGCTAAGTGTAAGTGCCGCGGGACGGACTCGAACCGTCACGAGCTTGCGCTCATAGCTTTTTGAGAGCTACGTGTCTACCAGTTCCACCACCGCGGCTTATACCCAAAATACTCCAGCTTGATCTCTAATAACAGTATTTTAGGTTCACGCCCATTTAACAAAGGTTGCAACCTGAGTTAAATGAGTACATGGCTTCAATTATACCTCAGTTCTTTCTTTTGATCCAACCTGAAACTTTTTAAGGGCAATCTGCGTAATACAAATAGGAAGGGTGATGATTACATGATAAAGACAGCGAGAAAAATAGTAATTGGTTCAATCGCAGTATCTATGATGTTGGGAGTGGCTGCTCTTCCGGTATTTGCACAAGAAACCGCCCCAAATTTAGGCCAAACGGTTAAAGTTTGTAATAAAACTGCCAACGGCCTGTTAAAGCCGATCTCGCAGGACTTCAAAGACGGAAAGATTATAAAACAGGAGAAGAGGTCGCAGTTTAAGGATATTCAAAAACAAAGAGTAGCCTGCATTAAAGATGTCCAAGCGGTGGCAAAGGCAGACAGGAAGCAGGCCCTTGCGCAAAAATTAGCAACGTTTAAGGCTAACAGGGAAGCAAAAATTGCTGCAGTAAAAGCAAGAAAAGCAGCATTAAATACTCAAAGTGGCGAGCAAACTACACAAACTCAACCAGCCGGTCAATAAGTTAGTGAGTTCTGCTCAGCGTGCCAGTAGGCTCTCTTAAACAAACCTCGCATAGCGGGGTTTGTTTTTTTAGGCACAAGTTTGATACAATACAAAATATGATTCCAGTTACAGGTCTAAAAAAGGGAACAACGTTTCAGATGGACAGTCAACCCTATAAAGTAATTGATTATTCTCATGTAAAAATGGGGAGGGGAAACGCTATTATTCGAGTTGCAGCACGTAACCTTAGAAACGGAGCTGTTGAGGAGAAGACTTTTACGTCAGGCGCATCAATTGAGCCGATAACGACTATAAAACGAAAACTTCAGTATCTATACCGCGATGGAAGCAACGCTGTTTTTATGGATCCCACAACTTATGAACAACTTGAGGTGGGTAATAATATCTTAGGACACGACCTTAAATTTCTAAACGAGGGACAAGTAATTGAGGTTCTTTTTTGGTCGCAGGCTGATCGCGAATTACCATTAGGAGTAGAGTTGCCACCAAACGTTATTTTGGCAGTTTCTGAGGCAGCTCCTGGCGTTAAAGGGAATAGTGCGACAAATATTTATAAAGATGTAAAGCTTGAAAATGGGCTTGACGCGCGAGCTCCTCTTTTTATCAAGGTGGGGGACAAAATTAAAGTTGATACGCGAAGCGGGGAATATATAGAAAGAGTGAAATAATATTGCTGTCATTCCGTGCTCGACACGGAATCCATGCAAAATTACCTTATAGATTCCGGTCCTTCGGTCTGAGCGGTTCGACAATCCTGAGCTCACCGTCGAAGGACTCAGTGTTGAAAACTTTCACCGGAATGATTGTAGAGGTATTAAATTAGTTTTACTTCAAAACCCACCATAAGGCTGCTGCAACTACAAGAACTTGGGTTAACAATCCCACTACCGGAGATGCATCATTTTGAATGCTTCTTTGGAAATCAATAAATTTTTCAATAATTTTGTAATGTTTTTTGAAGAAATAATAGGGAGATTCGATAACGTCTGGGGCAACTGCCAAAAAGGAAGCAGCCAAAACTGTTATAAAGTGACCTGTATTTGGAAGTGCCTGAGAAGCTATAAAAAAGCCTGCTAGTAAACTTAAACCTACGTCTACAATTACCACATATGTCGTTTTATCACTTAGTCTGCCTTTTTCCATCATTTCGCGGTTTAAGTGGGGGTTCCAATGTGGAATCATATCCACAATAAAGTGGCTCGCCAAAGCAAGCGGGAGTGCAAGCGCCGGATTTCCAACCTTTAGGGCTATAGTTGCACCGATAATGGTATGTGGAAGTTCAAGCACGGTAGTAATGAAAATGATATAATTTTTACTGCGTCCCTGTCAATGATCAAGAGTTTTCTTGTCATTCCGAACTTGTTTTTGGAATTTATAAAAAATTCTTATAGATTCCGGCCCTTCGGTCTGAGCGGTTCGACAGTCCTGAGCTCACCGTCGAAGGACTCAGTGTCGAAGACTTTCGCCGGAATGACAAGAGATGGCGTTAGAAATAAATACGCACACATGACTACTTTTGCAAACTCACTCTTTTTAGTTTTTGCAGCTTTTTCTTTCTCGTTTGTTTTTTGGAGAAGGCTTAAAGAAGACTATCCCCATAATTGCATTTTCAAATTTACTTTAATTGTTCTTGCTGGTAGTCTCATTGGACAATGGGTAGGATACACTTGGGCTCGGGAATATTTATTTTGGACAGTCAGCTTAGGAGTAGTATTAGCAAGTCTATATTCATTAAAAAAATTTTCCTTTAAGTTTTATGAAGTAATAGACGCCTCCGCCATCGGGTTTTTTTGGTTTTTACTTTTTTCTAATTTAGCACTTTTGTTTTCTGTGGTAAGTTTCAATTTATCAAGCCTCCTTACTCTTAAGATTCAACTACTTAAGGTGGCATTAGTTTTGTTATCAATGTTACTTTATAGGTTCATTTCGACTCGCTACCGAAAGCTTTCTTGGTATCCTTCCGGAAGAATTGGGTTTGTTGGAATGGCGTCCTTGTGCGTGTATTTATTTTTGTATGCAATCCTGTCGGTTTTTGCAATTGGTAGTGTGTCGCAATTGCCGCAATTGCCAGCAGAGAGTGTAAATGTTATAATTGGAGTTGTTCTTTCCGGGGTATTGGCATTTACAATTTATAAAAGAGCAGGTTTGTAAACTGAATTTATGAACTGGTTTCAAAACTAGTTCATACAACCTAGCGAAGCTCCCAAAACGAGCTCACAAGGCGAGTTTTGAAACAGGTTTTATGAAAAAAATAGCAAAATCAAACGGAGAAACTAATCCTCTAAGGATTCCGGCCAAATTGCTTGCTCCAATTGGAGATTTTTTAACGTCTCGACTCAAATCTCTTGAGGCAAGAAGGTCCGGCCTGGATCGGGAAGACCCCTTTGTCAACGGCCGCGAAGAAAACCTTGCGTCGCCAGATACTGTAGCAGCTGAGCAATTTGGACACGCCAGAGCGGACGCTCTAAAACGTGAGTTAGATCGCAAAATTGTTCAAATGAGAAAGGCTTTAACTCGAGTTAAAATTGGTCAATATGGAATTTGCGAGGAATGCAACAATCTAATTGACACTGATCGTTTAGTAATTTACCCCGAAGCAACGTTTTGTATTAAGTGCGAAGGGAAGAGGGAAAAGAGGTAAGTCCAAGTCTAAGTTTTGTTTCTTCCGAATCTTCTTAAAAAGCCTCTTAGACCGCTTTTGTTATTATTTTTGGTTTCGATACTTTCCTGTGGTTTTTCTTCAGCCTTGCTTTGGGCTTCTTGTGGCTTTGCAAAACGCGTTGTAAGTTGTTGAAACTCAATTAAGACTCTGTGTGAGTTTCTCAACTCGTAAGCGTCAACTCCTCCCTCGTTATGACGAATAAATGAATGGACGCTGTACTTCTCAGAAGAAATTATATCGAAATCAGCATCTCCATTTTCTGAAATTGTATAGATTGCTCTAGGTACCCAAATTCCGTTTTTGCGATCATATTTAATAACCCTAATTTCTGATTCGAGTTCTTTATCTCCTGAAGGAGAGTAGCGATGCGCTTCGTATACTTCGTTTGTTTCCGGGTCAACTACGGTCTGATATGTCCTTTCGCCTAAATTGAAACAGTCAACGAGCTTATTTCTACATTCTCTAAGCTTTTCATGTATCTTGTCTGGTGGATTTTCGGCAATTGCTACTGAAATCACATTAACCATTCTTTCGCTTCCCATTAACACTACCTTTGGATTTCCTTCAGCGACGCCACCAATCCGTCCTTTTTCTTCAATAGCGCCAGATCTGCTTCTCCAAACGCAGCTCCCGTCAGGCTCCAATATCATTTCTTTGTGGGCGGTTATCCCGTTTGTTGATTGATACTCTCTAGTTATATGTATTCCTCGTTCTCCACCTGCATGACGGGTTGAGAGAGACGTAATATAAAAACTACCATCAACACCTATTAGTTTTACGTCTTTACTGATTCCAGATTCCCGTATTTCAGAGGTAATCCCAATTTTATCTAGAGCGCTTGCAAGGCTTTTATAAGTTTCTTTGAGTTTTTGTCTTTCTGGAAAATTCTCTTCTTCTGTTTCTTGTCCCTCAGTTTCTATTAAGTGCCTAAGCTTTGGGGCGTTGCTTGCAAGTCCGTTAATTGTCTCTTCGAATTCGTCGTCGCTAATCGGAGTGTACCTTGACTCATCTGAGTCCTCGTCATATCTCCCTTCAGTTTCATTTTTCTTTACGTCAGTTCCACTTTTTAAGACCCTAGCTTTTTCGGCAGGTGTTAAAAGCAAGCTCTTGTTTAGCGGGATGCTTGGATTGTTTTCGGGAAATTGTTCTTTCCATGCTTTTAAAGCCACTTCGTCAGCTTGCTTGTGTACAAGCTCTGGAGTTAATTTTTCGTCTTCGGCCATATATACATTTAGGCATATGAAGGTCTGGTAAGTCAAATCGAATTTTGTGGTAATATTTACCGATGGTGCCTAAAATCTTATTTGAAGATAACGCCGTGCTCGTTATTGATAAACCAGCCGGAATGGTTGTAAATGATGCTGCCTCTGTTAAAGATCAAACCGTTCAGGGATGGGTGGCGGCTAATTTTCAATTTTCAATTTTCAATTTTCAAGAGTGTAGAAATGGAATTGTGCACAGGTTAGACAAGGAAACGAGTGGGATATTGCTTATTGCCAAAACAAAAGAAGCTTTTGAAGAATTACAAAGACAATTTAAGGAAAGGGAGGTGGAGAAGACCTATGTTGCACTGGCCCATGGTAGGGTTGAGCCTGGAAGCGGAACAATTTCTGTGTCTGTTGGTCGTCTTCCTTGGAATAGGGAAAGATTTGGAGTTTTGCCGGGAGGTAGAGAAGCAGAAACTAGATATGTGGTGTTGAGTGTAAAAAACAAAGTGACCTGTAAAAATACCGAGGAGCTTAGTCTTTTAGAGCTTTACCCCAAAACGGGTAGAACACATCAAATAAGAATTCACCTTAAACATATTGGACATCCAATTGTGGGGGATGAGTTTTACGCTGGCCGCAAGACAGCGAGAAACGATCGCAAATGGTGCCCGAGGCTTTTTTTACATGCTGCAAAAATTTCCTTCAAAAGCCCAAAAGACGGAACGGGAATTCAACTTGAATCAACTCTTCCCGAAGATCTTCAAAAAGTACTTGGCATGCTTGATGAAGTGGATGATAGAGATTAGATATCCCGATGTGTCAACCCAGTACACTTCCGAAGTGGCCCGTTTTACGGGCCTACCACATATGACGTGGTGTCCTAGCTTTGCACATCGGGACTTTTTGTTACTGTTTTGTCCACGTCTGACGTGGAACTGAGGCTAAATTTTGACAAAGGTATCAAACTGGGTCACTATTGGACCCATTTTCGAGCTTTGTTGCGCGGTTATGCTTGACGGAGAATATTCGTGACAAATTGTGCCCAGTCGCGCAAAGAGAGGCGAGCTGAGGTTTGCGGGATACCTTGGTTTAAGTAAAACAGCGGATCTTTCCCAAGAGGTTTTTTCCCATCGAGTGAATATTTATCAAAAGTTGAGTAAATTGCAAATGGATCGCGTCTTCCAAATTTTCCACCTTTTTCATTTCTTTCAAAAATCTCCAAATGAACATGCGCTCCGACCTCGTCCCATGTTTCTAATTCATTTTCTGTAACGGACAATGGCCTATCTTCTCCTTGATATTTTCCAAGTGTTCCGAATTCTAAACCTGTTAGTCCGACTGTTCCAATTATGTCGCCAGCTTTAACCGGTTTGCCAATCTTTTTTAGTTCATCAAACGGTAGGCTGTGCTTAGTTGGACTCCAACCGCCATCCTTTTTGGGGTTTGGTTTACTAAATGGTATAGAGGAGTCAAGGCTTGAAAGGTGTAAGAGTTGAACTCTTTGGCCGTCTTCACGGGCAATTTCAACAAAAATTCCACCGCCGTATGCAACTTTTTTGCCGTTGTACACCACTTGGTTTTCACCAACAACTCTCCAACCTTCTTCACAAGACGAGATCACAATTCCGTCGCAAGGCGCGACCACTTTTGTCCCGTAAGGTGCAGCAAAATCAATAGCCTCATGTGCAACAACCTTACTTCTGGCCTTTTCGTTTTCGTTTGCTTCCCAACCTTGAGCAACTGTAACTTTCCCAAAATCCACACGAGAGAAAGGGAGATATAAAAATGGGGTCACGGGTAAATTTTTACCCTCGCTTCGATAGTGGAATTTATCGTGTTCGCCGAGCGCATGCGATTCAGGAGATATTGTTGGACTTGGTTTTTCAGGAGAAGTTGCGTTTGATGGTTGTTGTGAAGAGGTACACGAAAAAAGTAGTAGCTCTGCTGTGCCTATACCAGCAAATTTGAGAAGGTCGCGTCTTGTAAGCTGTCTTGCTCTTTCCATGCCCTATATTATATCACTTGAGGGAAATTACTTGGAGTCCGTGTTTTTCAATTTCTTCTTTTGGCCAAAAAAGTTTATCGATTTTGAATTTATCAACATAGGTTACGGTCTTTTCTAGTGTGCGCCCTGTGTAGTCTCCAGTTTTTGGATCCCATTCCTCAAGAACCAAAACATCTCCAGGATTACATTCAAAGTCAGCAAGTCTTAGCTCGTAAGTTTTAGATCCGCCTAAAAGTCTTTCAAAATACTCCGGCCAAACTTTTTTCTTGATTTTCATTGTTAAATTATATATCGGATTTTCTAAATTTTGCTATACTGTTTTTGTGAATGTTTTTTTGACAATTAGTTTGGGAATTGTTGCAGCCGGTGCATTTGGATTTGTTGCACGATTATTTCGCCAACCTCTTTTTATTGGTTATTTAACAGCCGGAATATTTGTTGGGCTTTTGGGGTTTGACCTGGAACATCAACAACCGCTTCTCGAAGCAATGGCCCAAATGGGCGTAACGCTCCTTCTTTTTTTGGTTGGTCTGGAAATTAGTTTAAAGGAGTTTTGGCGAATAGGTGATTCCGTATTGGTTTTGGGAGTCGGGCAAATAGCAGCTACTTCCATTTTAGGGTTTTTGGTTTCTCTTGCCTTTGGATTTAATTCAGTTGAATCACTTTACATTGCCGCGGCACTTACTTTTTCAAGCACGATCATTATTGTCAAGCTATTGTCAGAAAAGAGAGATTTGGACAGTTTGTATGGAAAATTGACTGTCGGACTTTTGTTGATTCAAGATGTAGTAGCCATCTTGATTCTGGTTTTTTTGTCTGGATTTAAAAATCAATCTGTTTCAGAATTAACGTTCTTTTGGGTAATACTTAAAGGAGCTTTACTCTTTTTTACAGTGTATATTTTGGCAAAGTTTGTTCTTCCAAAGATTTTTGACAGGATTGCAACTTCTTCATCTGAGCTCTTGTTTGTTTCAAGTATTGGTTGGATGCTTCTTGTTGCTTCAGTTGCCAGCCTACCTGCGGTAGGTTTTTCCACAGAAATTGGAGGCCTCTTGGCAGGTGTTGCACTTGCGAACTCATCAGGCCACTTGCAAATTGCTTCAAGAGTAAAGCCCTTGCGTGACTTTTTTATTACAATTTTCTTTTTCCTACTGGGAACAAAGATGGTAGTTGGGATTAATTTAAGTGTAGTATTACTTGCTGTCTTGTTGTCTATCTTTGTTATTACTATTAAACCTTTTGTTATTACCTCGCTCCTGGGGGCAATGGGCTATAAAAAGAGGACTTCTTTTCTTGTTGCTGCCTCATCTTCTCAACTTTCAGAATTTTCTTTAATTGTTGTGGCGCTCGGCATAAGCTTAGGACATGTTTCTCAAAATATTGGGGGATTGGTAACGTTAACTGCAGTTTTTACAATGCTTGTTTCAACGTACCTAATTTCGTATAGTGCTGTTTTTTACAAAAAACTTGAGTACTTTCTTCGGTTATTTGAAAGGAAAAAGATCAAAGAAAATGCCTTGGCAATAAACAAGACATTTGCAAAACATATTGTTATCTTGGGTTGCGATCGAACAGGGCGCAGACTACTACCGACGTTCAAGAGGTTGGAGGAGGAAGTGGTTGTTGTTGACTTTAACCCGTCTGTTGTAGAGAGACTAATTGCAGAGGGCCATACGGCTTTTTATGGGGATGTCTCAGACGTCGAAACTTTGTCCTCCCTTAATTTGGAGGAGTCAAAACTTGTTATCTCAACTGTTGGAAACGTTGAAGACAACTTAATTTTGTTGGAGTTTGTAGCCAAATTTGAACGAAAGCCTCTTTTAATATTTACAAGCGCTATCCCCCTGGACGCATTAGCACTGTACGAGAAGGGTGCAGATTACGTTGTGGTGCCACAAGTTGTTGGTGGGGATCACTTGGCCCAGCTTTTTAGTTATCATGGCCTGAAGCGCGACTACTTTAAGCTCTTGCGCGACCGCCACTTTGATCGTTTGGTAAAAGAAAGATACTAACCATTGACACATCGCGGTGAGCGCTTTAAGATGTGTCATGTCTGCTGAAACAGCAGTAAATGGTCTTCGGTCGGAATTCGTTGGTGTAAAACCTGAAGAAACGGTCGAAGAGGTTGATTACAACTATAGCCTTCTAAAGATAATAGTGGAGGACATAGAACAATCAGCTCAAAAACCGCAAAATCTTACTTCTAGGCAGGTTGAAAACGTTTTAGATCATGTGCTTAGCGCTTGTGCATTTGAGTTAAATAATCGGGGTGATGTTCGTTTGTCGTGCGGTGCAGTTCTGTTGGTAGAAGAAGCAGGTTATCTCATAAGTTCCAGATCTCAAGCAATGGCGGATAAATTTACTTTTTTGGGTTGTGTTTTAAGTAGTGCACCAGCAGGCGCAATTTACCATGTATTGGCCGATAAAGGAATACAGCTGGGGATGCAGGCTGATAATGGTGAAATTTTTAATTTATTGGCAGACAGATATTCTATTGCACGATTGGCCAAGGCCAGAGGATTCCGTCCCTCTCCTGAGCTTACCCTAGAAGAAACAAGAAATATAGCTGATTGGCTTCTTGATACGCATGCTGCGCTTTAGTGCTTCTTGTGCTGGTTTGTCTATTTGTGATAGCTTAAATTATATGCCTGCTCGTCGTAAGAAAAGTTCACACTTCAGGTTTTTTTCACTGCGTTTGGTTTTCGTTTTCATTTTGATTTGTACGGTTATTCTTTCTTGGGAATTATATCGTTCATGGAAAGAAAGGATTTGGACTTTAGATACCCGGTTTACAGTGGTAGCTGCAACTGCCGATCCGACTATTTATTCATATAGCCCCAAAAGTGGAAAAATTATTGTTATTAAAATTTCTGAAAAAACACAAGTTGACGTGGCGGGAGAATATGGAAAATGGTTGGCAGGAAGTCTTTGGGAGCTAGGTTGGCAAGAGGGCAAAAAGGGCGAACTGTTAAGATATTCACTTCAAAACTCGTTAGGTTTACCAATTGACGGGTGGATTGATAAAGACGGCGTGAGTCTTTTTGAAGGTCGTGGTTTGGGGTTTGTATCTGCGTTTTCTAAAGCTATTACAAGCCGGGGAATTAAAACCAACTTGGATTTTTTTGACAGGTTAAATGTTCTTATCGCTACAAGTAAAGTTGGAATAGGGGACCGGCGCAGAATAGATTTAGAAACTCAAGGTGTTTTGAAACGAATTACACTTGCGGATGGTGAGGAAGGATTGGAAATTGTACCAGACCAAGCAAGGGTCGCTTTTGAGCCTCTACGGGACGACACAGTCTTTGCTGAATCAAAACGGGTTGTGGTAATTAACAGTTCAGACAAATCAGGACTAGCCAGCGAGGTTGGGCGCATTTTATCAACATTGGGGACTCGGGTGGTTGGGACGCAAACCAACAAGGATGTTGTTGAAAATTGTGTTTTGCGAGGTTTAAAGTCCGATTTGGAAACAGTTACCGCAAAAAAAGTTGCGGAAGTATTTGGTTGCGATCTGGAGGAAAAAGAACCTCTTAGTCCAACAGATTTTGAAATCATCTTAGGCGAGAATTTTGCAAAGAATTATTAAACTTCCTCGGAGGCTTCTTGAGATTCTGATTCGTCGCTTGATTCATTTTCAGATGAGATACTAGGAGAATAAGAAGAGTAGGACTGTTTTTCAGTTGTTGGAAAAGAGGGTATGCCTTGCAATTTTTCGGCTTTGAAAGTTTCTCTGAGAAAAATTTTGACTGATCCGAGAGACGCGGAGCGCACAAAACAAACATATTTATTTCCTTCTCGGATTAGGCTTATTATTCGGCGGGAAAGGTCGTCTGCCAAACGTCCGATATATAATCCATTATCAGTTTCGACAGAGACTCTGTGAGCGTGGGGAGCAAGATAAACAGGTTCTCCTGAGTCAAGGGAGGACACAACCCAATTCTCGCCAAGATGAATTAGTGATGTTGTTTTTGTCCTTCCTGGTTCCTCGATAAAAAGATTTGAAGTGGCAAGTGTAGTTGTTCTATCGCCGTTTATGGCTCGTGTTAATACGCCCTTCTTTTTTTCAGAAACTTTTATTCCTTCTTTGTTTGCCTCTAAAGCTTCTAATTTTTGCAAGGCTTTTTGGGCAATGTTGTTATACGGATCAATTTTTAATACTTTTTTATAATTTGAAATAGCTTTGGAGAGTTTTCCAAGTTCCAGAGAGGCTCGGGCAAGTCTGTTTAAGGCTTCCTTGTCGCAAGGGTTTTCTTCTAATATTTGTTTGTTTATTTCTTCAGCTTGACTCCAACGACCACTTACGGCCGCGTCAATAGCTTGTAGGGCAGGGTCCATGAAAATAGTAAACTCTAACTAATCTTTGAGTATAGAGAGTGTTATAAAGATGTCAAGTAGGGGAAATTTGGAATTAATTCCGATTGAATCGGAATCAAATCTAAATTTGAAAAATTAAAAATTAATAAATTGAAAATTATTAGTTGCCCGGGGAAGTAGACCTTTCGACTTTACAGTCAATCAGTCCCCCCCAGGCATTATTACAAGCTTCTTGCCTATCCCAATATTAACTGGAGCGAGATCCCTGATCGTTGGGAGTGAAGCAAGTGCTGGATGCTCGGAGTCGGTGCTGGCAGCATGATACCAATCTAAGTTGGATTTTGAATCTACTATCTTTCGCTTAAGCGAAACGTCAGTTTGTCCGACTGCTCAGGCGACTGATCTATTCTTTTGATCACGATCTGACCCAGAGAGTTGAACAGTCCCACCCGGACTCCGCCTCTATACACTTCGATTTTTGACCAATTCGGAACGACTCCATATGTAGTGACAGCAACGTGTGCGTTCAAGCCATCCTTAGCATTCACAAAGATATGAATATCTCCACGCCCAAAGTGGGCGAATTCGCCCCAGCGAATACTAATATGCAGCTCGTTCAGTTTATCGATGAACCGCTCGATCAAGATCTTGTCCATCATACTCCCTCTGATGTCTTGGTTGTTGTTAAAGAACCGCAATTTGCATTGCTAACCTGTAGTATAGTTTTTTATTCTCAGAAAGTCAAATTGCTGGGCGCTCCAATTTTCAAATTTCAAATTTCGAATTGAAAATTGTATAATAGGGCTATGTCAGGACATTCGAAATGGTCAACAATTAAACGTGCGAAGGCGGTAACGGATGCCAAACGGGGGCAGGCTTTTTCAAAACTAGTTCACGCAATGACAATTGCAGCGCGTGAGGGCGGATCAGATCCAAATGCTAATCCAAGGCTTCGTTTGCTAGTTGAACAAGCAAAAGAAATTAATATGCCCAAAGAAAATGTTGAACGGGCAATTGAACGTGGTGCCGGGGGAGAAGGAGGCATTGTCCTCGAGGAGGTTTTATTTGAAGGATACGGACCCGGGGGAGTTGCAATATTGGTGGAAGCTGCAACCGACAAAAGAAATAGAACCACACAAGAAATAAAAAATATTTTTGATAAAAATGGGGGATCAATTGGTACTCCAGGGTCAGTTGTTTATCAATTTGAACATAGAGGATTGATTGTTGTTGAAAAGGGGGCAAGTTCTGACGAAACGATGCTTAAGTTGATGGATTTGGAGATAGAGGATATTGAAGAAGTAGAGGATGGGATTGAAGTTTATACGAAATCTGCTGATCTTTTCAAAATTAAAGAGTTAATAGAACAAAATGGCATGAGTGTTAAGTCTGCTGAGTTAACATTTAGTCCCAAGACCCCAATAAGTTTGGAAGATCCAGCAAAAGAACAAAAGGTTTTAAAGTTAATTGAAACTTTAGACGAGCAGGACGACGTTCAAAAAGTTTACGCGAACTTAATTTAAAGAGTATCACGAGTACCACGAGTACCACAAGCTCGTGATACCCATGATACCCGTGGTACTATCATTCGATGACTAAACGCCAAAAATTTGTGCTTGGTTCGGTACTTCTGGCCACTGGTTTTTTTGCCATTCAATTTTTGGATTTTTCATATCGATATTCTTCAATTGGCGGATTTATATTATTTTCTTTACTTGTGTCTTTTTTCGCACTAAAAGAAGGCTTGGGCAGGAATGCAACACTTTTAACTTTAGTATTACCTGTTTTTTTTGCAGCCGGAACTCAACTGTTTTACCTTGGATTGGAAAATAGTGGTTTTTTTACTTCATTATCACCAACACTTAGACTTGGACTTAGACTTATACTCGTCACTGCTTACACTTTAGGGGCATATGCACTTTTTCTTACATCAAACATCTACACAGTTGCCGCGGCGCGTACTATTCAGCTGTTGCGAGCAGCCCATGCCGTAGGTTTTTTGCTTACACTTGTGGTAGCGTTCTTTATATTCAACGCAATTTTTTCCCTAAGGCTTGATTTTTGGGTCAATGGCCTGGTGGCCGTTTTGGCCTCAACCCCACTTTTTTTGCAAGGTTTTTGGTCAATAGACCTTGAGCACACTGTGTCCAAAAATGTTTTATACACGTCTATCGGGCTGTCTCTGTTAGTTGGGCAAATGGCAGCGATGCTTTCTTTTTGGCCAATTACGGTTGTGGTTGGCTCGCTGGCAGTTACGACGGTTCTTTATGCGGGTTTAGGCTTGGGTCAAGCAAATTTGCAACAACGATTGTTCGAAAAAACAATTAGAGAATATTTAATTGTAGGGGCTGTTGTGTTTGCCACAATGTTCTTAACTGCAAGTTGGGGAGGGTAGAAAAAGCAATTAATAGCAAGCAGTAAATAGATAATAGAGAAGTGATTCAAGGTGTAGACGCAAGTCAAATGCGAAGTTATTTAATTTTCCTTTCGTGGTTGACTTTCTTGTGATTGTAGCCATAAACTGCCAAGGCATCATAACTCCTCCAGTTATCTAGTCTAGACCCTCAAAAAATACCCATTATTATCTCCATGAAGAGATCTTATGCCAAAACACCGACAACACTTTTATTAGTTTTAAAAGGTAAAGACGAGAAAAGCTATTATTTACACGACCCCTGGCACTTTGGGCCAAATCACAGAATATCTTTAAAAAAATTTCAAAAACAATGGACAAAAAGAGCTGTTGTTATCGTTTAGGCAAATCATCCATTTTTGAGGTAAAATCTTAAGTAATGGCAAAACATATACACTTTTTGGGGATAGGGGGTAGTGGAGCCTCTGCTATTGCTGCCATTGCGGAGTCTCAAGGATTTAAAGTAACAGGTTGTGATAAATTTCCTCATAACGAATTTACTAAAGTTTTTGACAAACGCCAATTGTTCACAGGCCACTCCCTATCCCACCTGGGAGGTGGGCTAGATAGGACACCTGGGGATACTACCGATATTTTAGCCGTTACTCCAGCAATATTTTCTCTTGATCCTAACAACGAAGAGCTGCGAGAAGCTAGTAATCGAGGTATACGAGTTATGACCTGGCAACAATTTATGGGGAAGTTTTTAGAAAAAGATAAATTTGTTATTGCTGTTTGTGGAACCCATGGCAAATCTACCACTACTGCCATGATAGGACTCTTGTTAGAGGAGGCAGGATTAGATCCAACAGTAGAACTTGGAGCAATTGTTCCAAAGTGGGGAACAAATTACAGAATAGGGAAGTCAAAGTATATTAGTGCGAAACGCGAAGACTCCAAAACTTATAAAGGAATCTTCATAACAGAAGCAGATGAGTTTAATGATAACTTCTTAGCAACCCACCCGGATATTACCGTAGTAACAACTATTGAAATGGATCATCCTGAGTATTTTAAAGACTTCTCGGCAGTTAAAGATAGCTTTAAAAAATTTTTAGGACAAGCAAAAGATAAAATAATAGCCAATCTTTCAGATAAAGGAATATGCGACGTCTTAGCCTCGCCAAGCGACGCTTGGGAGACTAAGACTATCGGGTATCAGGGTAAGCTGATTGATTTTCCTTTACAAATCCCCGGAAGGCATAACATCTTAAACGCCTCAGCAGTTTATCAGGTAGGTCTAGCTTTAGGAATTGATCCTCAAATCATTAAAAAAAGCCTAATGGATTTTACAGGTATTGGCCGAAGGTTTGAATACTTGGGGGAAAGTGGTGGAGTCAAGGTATATTCTGATTTTGCCCATCATCCTACAGAGATTAAAGTAACAATGGAGGCAGCTAGAGAAAAATTTCCTGACAAAAAAATCATTATGGTCTTTCAGCCGCATATGTTTTCCAGAACACATGTTTTATTTAATGAGTTTGTTAAAGTTTTATCTGAGTTACCAGTAGATCAGATCTATATCTTGGATATCTATCCCAGCAGGGAAGTAGACACAGGTTTGGTAAATAGCAAACAGTTAGTGGAAGCAGTGGGTAAAAATAATGTTAGTTACTTAGAAAAAAATGAACAGACGTTAGAAGAATTAATACAAAAAGATCAAAAATATGACATAATCTTTTTTGTAGGCGCAGGAGATATCGATAAACTGGCACGGCAAATTGCAGAAGATCATATATGAATTTTATTAACAAAAAAGTCCTAATCTTAGGTTTAGGTATTAATCAGGGAGGAGTAGGGGCTGCCAGGTTCTTTGCTTCACAAGGAGCAAAGGTTAAAGTGACTGACTTAAAACAAAAAGGAGATCTTCAGGTTTCGATAGACCAACTAAAAGATTTTCCTAATATTGAATATACTCTTGGGGAACACAAATATGAGGATTTAGATTGGGCAGACCTAATAATTAGAAATCCAGCACTTTTAGGGCTAGATATGGGCATTAATAACTAGTTTACATCCAGTTTATCTAGTCTAGACCCTAATTAAATATATTAAAAATATTTTTAATGGGTTATCTCAAGGGAGGGGAGGAGTACCTATAATTCGGGGTGTCCTATAATTAACACCACTTTTTTCACGCATTTAGATCTAGTGTTTTCACGCAAATTGCGACATAGACTGCTAAGGAATTGTAAGAAAAGAAAAACGAAGCTAAAAACAATTTTGGAGCGTAAAAGTTTCGGGAGAGCAAAGTGCTCTACTCGGCACGATACTTCGCTCCAAAATCGTGATATTTAGCTTCAATTGATATAGTTTGATCAAGAATCTGTGGATAACTTTCAAGGTCCTGAGCGTTTGCGTCGGGCGATTCTCTTTTGAGGGATGGTGGTGGTCAAGTTATGTAGGATTTATTTCTCCGTAAATTACATGAGTGTTAAGGATGCTTCGCCTATTGGTGTAAACGGGTACAAAAATTGCAACAGAACTCAGTTTTACATTGTCGTACAATATAACTTTTGCGACGCAAACAAATGTTCCGGAGGAGACCTTCATTTTGCATCCCCAGACGTCTACACTGTTTTCGTTGTTCATTCACTTATGTTTTTAATTGGTCGAATACTCCCTGTTTAGTGTGTTTCCTCATATTTTTCAAAACCGAACAACAACCGAAAATTCTCTTCCCTACTACAGGATAATATGTCTGTGAAAATATTTTGTAAAAAGGGAACTTAATTATTAATCCGATTAGGATAGTGGCAAAGGATTTAAAAGGGGTCTAAAACGCTAATATATTGCGTCACATTTCTATAAATTGTGTTTCCACTCTTCAATGGCCCTTAAGTTATAACCTCCTTGGTTGATAAGCTCTTTGCCA
>Ga0209211_10001385_pt1 | contig 45958 bp, 45 predicted proteins | sample RifGroA2_FD_183992 | JGI IMG/M metagenome (GOLD analysis project Ga0209211, IMG submission 183992) | Groundwater microbial communities from Rifle, Colorado, USA - Groundwater A2 (SPAdes) (version 2) | ecosystem: Environmental > Aquatic > Deep subsurface > Groundwater | place: Rifle, Colorado...
GCGTGAGGCATGCTGTTCTTTTCAATTCTGGCGGAAGCGCAAACCTTGCAATGATTCAATCAGCAAAAAACCTTGGCCTTCTCAAATATGGGGACAAGATAGGGTTTTCCGCACTCACCTGGTCAACCAATGTGATGCCCATCATCCAACTTGGAATGAAACCTATCGCTGTCGACTGCGACCCATCGACCTTAAACTCAATGTCAACTCACCTTCTCGACACTCTTCGTAATCACAAAATTCGTGCATTCTTTATCACCAACGTGCTCGGCTTTGCAGGAGACCTCGCAAAGATTAAACAAGTGTGCGAAGAGAATGATATTCTTCTTTTTGAGGATAACTGCGAGTCACTCGGTTCAGAACTCCACGAGGGTAAAACTGGTAACTTTGGGCTTGCTTCGAGTTTTTCATTCTTTGTTTCCCATCACATGTCAACCATCGAAGGCGGCATGGCTATCACCAACGATGACGAGTTTGCGGAGATGCTTCGCATTACCCGCGCGAATGGCTGGGATAGAAACCTCACGCCAAAACAGCAAGAAAAATGGCGAAAGAAATACAATATCGAATCTGAATTTTATTCAAAATACACATTTTTTGATTTGGGATTCAACTTGCGCCCAACTGAAATAACAGGGTTCCTGGGACTCTTTCAGATGCAGTTCCTTGATGCAAACCTCAAAACAAGGGAGGAAAATCATCGTCGCCTCGAAAAGAAACTTCAAGAAAATCCAGACTTTGTTGTACTCAATAGAAGCCACATAAAAAAGTTCTCCCCTTTTGCTTTTGTGGTAACCTGCAAAACTCCCGAGCTCAAAGAAAAATACTTAGCACGCTTTGTAGAAGCTGGGATTGAGGTGCGTCCAATAATCGCTGGAAACATGCAGAACCAACCATTCTACAAAAAATATGTTGAAGATATTGTCGCAGTTCCAGGCGCTGAATTTCTCCACAACAATGCTTTCTACTGCGGGAACTACCCAGAACTCACCAAAGAGGATCTAGCGACCATTGAAGACTGTCTCGAAAAACAACTATGATTATCGTAAAGATAGAGGGCGGGCTAGGAAATCAGCTTTTCCAATATGCGTTTGCGCGTGGTATTTCTTCTCGTTTAAATACAGAATTCAAAATAGACAAGAGTCCGTTTGATATCTATTACAAGTATCATAAATACGCCCTTGATAACTTCAACTTAAAAGGCTCTCTTGCAAAGGATTCTGATTTCTTTGGTTTTATGTGGCTTAAAAAACAACATAAACTATTTACGTTCTTCTATAACCATCTCCGCTTCAGAAAAAAATTGTTGCCATTCTATTTCCGCGAACAAGCGTTTCATTTTGATTCCTCAGTATTTTCAAAAGACAATACGTACTTTGAAGGATATTGGCAAACGGAAAAATACTTTAGGGAACTTGAATCAGAACTTCAAGAAGAGATTACACTCAACAAACCACTGTCCGACTACAGCAAGGGTATTCTCAATCAAATAAAGAGCTCTGTAGCTATTTCACTTCATGTACGTCGCGGGGATTATGTTACAGGGAGTACAATAAGCAACGTACCACTTATCCACGGCACGTGCTCGATGGACTATTACAAAAGCGCGATTGCATACATCTCGGAGCGAATATCCAACCCCCATTTTTTTATTTTTTCAGATGACTACGATTGGTCAGTTGAGAATTTTAAATCTTTGAAATATCCTACAGTTTGTATTAAAAATGGCGCTGATAAAAATTATGAGGATTTGATTCTTATGGCAAGCTGCAAACACAACATCATTGCCAATAGTTCGTTTAGCTGGTGGGGCGCATGGCTTAATAGGAACAAAGAAAAAATAGTTATAGCTCCAAAAAAGTGGTTCAATATGCCTAAACAAGGGACAAACACAGACGATATCATTCCAGATACATGGATAAAATTATAAAAAGAAATCCCAGGGAGCATTACTCTCTGGGATTTTTAATTTATGCACGTTCACAAACTATGGAAGAGTGATGGAAACGACCACCCTTTCTCCCAAACCATACGACTTCTCTCGCATATGTTTCGAGATCTCCCCCAAAACTTCTATCACCCACTATTTTCAACAGGGTAGGAGCTTTGTTGAGTATTGCTTTACTCTCTCGCACATTGCTAAAATAGTCGTGCAAATTATACCTCAAGGATACTGACAATTCCGTAACATTTGGGTCTTTAACCAAAGAAGACTGGTAAAGGATGAGGTCATCGAGAATCTCCTTTTCGATAAAAATGCCCGAGTTGCAAGCAAACTCATCAATGAAACCTCTTATCTCCTGATAGAAACTTTCTTTGTTGGTCACAAAGTTCAAAAACGTCGCTTCTTCCAGTGGCCAACAAGTCTCCCCAAATTTCGGAATAACTAGATCCAATCTTCCTCCATGCACCGCCTGCGAGACAACATCTTTAACCAGCGCAATATCCGCACCAATCAATGACCCTGCCATGCCCATAAAGTGATCGATAAATTTCTCGTAAAAATCACTATACCTCACGCCAAACATCTTGTAGAATAAAATGGCGATTTGTGGAGTGAGTCCCAAGCAATGCATACACTGAATAGCCCAATAAAACACGTACGTGCGCTGCCAGTCATCGGGAGACATTGAATTCGTCCCAACGACAACATTCTGATACTCGGAAAGTTCCGCCTCGGGAGTACTATGCGCAAGCAAGAGTGGCATGCGTACTGACCGAATACCATGCAGCCTAGAATAGAACGGATTGTTCATTTCCGAGTTTGACAACAGTGTACAAGCATAAACGTACAAATTGACCGTATCTGCCTGCTCTTCAAAAAGGATATCTACCCCTTTCTTTGAGGATTCATAGGTTTCCCCTGGCATCCCCATTATGAGCTCGGTGTATGTGGCAATCCCTGCGGAGTGATATCGATCCATCAGTTCGGAAAATTTATCCATCTTGATGTTCTTCCTCTTGATGGTTTCAAGCGTCGTATCGTCCATACTCTGGAATGACAATGTTGCCCCCTTGTTCATACCTGCGTCAGACAAAAGCTTTGTGATTTCGAAAATTCTGTCATCACTATTTTTTGCCGTACACATACGAAACTTTTGAGGATACCCGCCGTGTCGTGTGCGGATTTCTAGCATACTAACAGTGTGGGCATAATCAAGTTTTGATATTCCGTAGTTTGCGTCACAGTTGAACAAGTACTCAACCTTATTTTTACCAAACCACTCAAATTCATCAAGCAGACGCTGCTCACTCACGCGAACAACTTTTTTGTACGAATCTCCACCCCAATCGCAATAAGTACATGCATAAGGGCATCCACGCGTAGTCTCCTGACTAACATTAAGCAAGAATGAAGAATTTAGAAGGAAGTCGAATACCCCCGCGAGATATGGAGATGGTAAAACTGACAAATCCACAATGCGAGCACTTGAAGGCGTTTTCACTGTAGACAAATTTTTTTCGTGAATACTTAGCCCAGTAATGCTCGTGTAGTCTGGATGATCAGAAAGCGACTCAAGGAGAATACTAACAAACGTAAACTCTCCCTCGCCATGCACCAAAATATCAACGTACGGATGTTCCACAAAAAAATCTTTTGAGTCATTTGGTACTTGAGCGCCACCAAACACAATGAGGCAGTTAGGAAACGCTACTCGTACCGCTTTTGCCAAACTTTTGTTGTACTCCCAGTTCCAGAGATAACAAGAGAGACCAACAACAGCTGGTTCTTCCATACACCCAACAACTTCAGCAAGATCTTTTCGAAGGAAAAGAGGCTCCTGAAAATGAAAATTTTTTCTGATATCTGGAAGAGTTTCGGCATATGCTTGTAACGAACCGACCGCATAGGGTACAAAGATATTATTCCCATATTGGTAGTTTACCTGCGCCATTACCACATTACGCTTTTGTGTTGGATTCATAATAAATCCTTTCTTTTTCAGTGTATATTTTAGGAATCAAGGAACACCTCTGCCATACATCGTATCATTTTTTTATCACTTAGTCAAGATAAGAATATCGGTTTTTAATATATAATTGTATACTATAGACCTCCACACAATATGGAACTCGAAGCAAAATCACCCATTGTGACAATCATAATGCCTGTACATAACGGTGAGAAACATCTTCGTAACGCGATTGAGAGCATTCTTGGTCAAACTTTTTCTGATTTTACTTTTCTCATTATTGATGACGGGTCAACAGACGAAAGCGTAAATATTGCAAAATCATACACAGACCCGAGAATAAAACTTAAGGTAAACGAGGAAAATTTTGGAATTTCAAAAACTCTTAACATTGGTATTGAATGTTCCAAAAGTATATACATAGCACGCATGGATCAGGACGATATTAGCTTGCCAAGCAGAATCGAGACACAAGTGCACTTTATGAATACGCATCCAGAAGTTGGTGTGTGCGGTACATGGATAAAAACATTCGGCGCAGGAAGAGCCGAATACACAAAAAAACTTCCTGCACATCATGATGACATTAAGGTGATGCTTCTTTTTCAAAATCCAATGGCACACCCTACCGTAATGATGCGGAGAGATATTTTTAACAAAAATAACCTCAGATACGATACTATGTACGATGGCCTCGAGGATTATGATCTATGGGAAAAAACGAGCCTCGTTACACGTATGGAGAACATTCCTATAGCGCTACTTCGCTATCGCCTCCATCCGACACAACTGAGTCGTACATCAGCTACACGTCAGGAAAAATTAATGAGGATACAAGAGCGACAATACCAAAGACTCGGCATAAATACAGGCGACATATCTTCCCTACTTTCAGCCAACGGCGTGATGCATCTCTACAACAGCTATTCTTTAAGAAGAAGTGTCTATTGGGTATACTATAAAAATCTCAAATGCTATATAAAAGGATTAATAACAAAATGAAAATTCTACATACGGTAAAATATTATTCTCCGATTTGTGGCGGAATGTATGAGGTTGTTCGCCAGATATCAGAAAAGCTCATAGAACAAGGTCATACTGTCACCGTTGCATCACTCCCAGTTCCGAGAGAAAATGGTGCTGATTTTCCGACCTCCTCAGTGCACGTTGAGGAGTTTGACATAAAAGGCGGGTATACGACAGAACTTACTGGTGAAGTTGCAGAATATCAACGCTTTGTACTGAATAGTGACTTTGATATTGTGACAAATTTTGCAGCTCAACAGCCAATGACAGACGCTTTGCTTCCTGTTCTTCCAGAGGTAACCGCAAAAAAAGTTTTTGTGCCGACAGGATTCAGTGGTCTCTATTTAAAAGTATGGTATGAGTATTTTTCATATATGCCAGATTGGATGCGCCAGTATGATATGAATGTAATAATTTCAGAAGGTCAACGAGATATGCAATTTGCGAAAGACCATCAAATTGAAAATTATACGATTATATCAAATGGCTCAAGTCGCGAAGAAATGGAACAACCAATTTCATTTTCCATCCGCAAAAGACTTTCCATTCCAGACGAAAACCTACTAATACTTCATGTGGGCACCCACACGGGATATAAAGGTCACTCGCGCGCTATTAAAATATTTGCGCAAGCAAAGACAGGTCCAGCAACGCTCCTTATTGTGGGCGGAGAATATCCCGCAGGTTGTTCATCGCAATGTGACGAACTTGCAAAGAAATACAATGATTCTGTGTTGTTCAAAAATACCAAAAAGAACATCGTTGTAAAACACATAACGCGAGCGGAGACAATTGCAGCATATCGCGAATCAGATATCTTTTTATTCCCCTCAAACATAGAGGGGGGTGCTTCAATAGTTCTCTTTGAGAGCATGGCATCGTCTCTCCCTTTCCTAGCGACAGACGTTGGGAGCGTGAGGGACATTATTCGTGAAGGGCATGGCGGAATGCTTCTTCCTACTGACAAGAATGTTCCACCAGAAGACACCATCCGTGATAATATTAAACACTGGATTAAAACAGTATTAGAATTCTTTAACATCAAGAATTTCCACAGCGATCGAGGGTTTGTGCGCGCAAAAATCAGAGGTTCAGCAAAACTTCTCGAGAAACTTTGCACCGACAAAAAACTTCGTGAAGACTTGGGAAAAGCAGGGCATGAAGCGTGGCTTGAAAAATTCACATGGGAAAAAATAGCTGGGCAGTACGAAAATCTTTATAAACAATTACTTGAAGAAAAATAATACCGTGACATTCATTTTCAAAAAACAAAATATTCCAGAGGTTGTCCTTATTGAGACACCGGCTTTCCCTGATGACCGTGGTTATTTTTCCGAGTGGTTTAAGGCTTCCGAGTTTGAGAGGAATGGACTTCCTACTACATTTTTGCAAGATAATTTTTCGCACTCAAAAAAAGGCGTAATTCGTGGACTGCACTACCAGCTCAATCCAAAAGCACAAGGCAAGCTCGTGCGCGTCCTCAAGGGTAATATAATTGATATTGCGGTTGATATACGCAGGGACTCACCTACGTTTCTAAAGAGTGTTGCTGTGGAACTTAGTGATAAGAACAACAACATGCTTTTCATTCCTGCTGGATTTGCGCATGGATTCGTTACTCTTTCCGATGAAGTAAGATTCCTATACAAATGTACTGAGGAATACTCAAAAGAGTACGAACGCGGTATTCGCTACGATGATCCTGAAATCAACATCAACTGGGGGATTTCAAACCCACTTGTATCTGAAAAAGATTTAAATCTCCCTCTCGCAAAGGACGCGGAAGTATTTTAGAATTAACAAACATACATCATGATGAAATCATTCAAGGATAAACGAGTGTTAATTACTGGGGGCGCTGGCTTTATTGGTAGCTCTATCGCTACTGCACTTGTTAAATATGGAGCTCGCGTGACTATTGTCGATGCGATGCTCCCCCTCTATGGAGGTAACCTGTTCAACCTCAAAGAGATTGAGGACAGTATTGAATTTATCCATGGAGACATCCGAGACGAGGAACTTATTGCAACGCTCGTAAAGGATAAAGATATTATTTACAACTTTGCTGCACAGGTAAGTCATCTCGATTCTAAAGACCACCCCCTCCTCGACCTTGATATTAACTGTCGTGGACACTTGATCATACTTGAAGCAGTTCGAAAACACGCGCCTCAAGCGAGGATTCTCTTTTCTTCGTCGCGCATGGTGTATGGGAAAATCTTGCACACTCCAGCAGACGAAAATCACCCGACAAAACCTTTAACTATATATGGGATCCATAAACTTCTCGCTGAAATGTATTATCGATACTATTTTGAAACATTTAATATCGACACTGTCACCGTTCGCATCCCTACGCCATATGGCCCACGTCAACACATGAAGCACAGCAAATACTCAGTTGCTGGCTGGTTCCTGAGGCAATCACTCAATGGCGAAGTTATTAAAATATTTGGCGACGGAACTCAATCACGAGACTATATCTACATTGACGACGTCGTTGATGCATTTCTTCGTCTGGGGATGGGGGGCAGGTCGGGTGAAGCATACAATCTAGGCACCGACGAGAGAACTCGACTTGTTGATATGGTTGATGCTATTTTAATAGAAACTCAATCTGGATCAAAGGAGCTCGTTCCATATCCCGAGAACTATATTGTCGCGAACTTTGGTGATTATATTGCGAATTATAACAAAATCAGAAACGACGTTTCGTGGGAGCCTAAGGTAAATTTAAGAGAAGGGACAAAAAGAACAGTGGAGTATTACAAAAAATATAGAAATTATTATTGGTAGAACAACGCGCCGACAACATTTATGATTATTGCCAAAGCAACAGGTGGGCTCGGAAACCAGTTATTCCAATACGCGCTTGGTCGTCATTTAGCCCTTTTGAACAATGACACGCTAAAGATGGAAGCTAATTATTATATTAACAGCTCCTTTGTATACACCTTGGGCCGATTTAATACGCACCAAGAAATTGCAAAGGAAGAAGATTATTTAAGGGCTGGACTACCAAATATTGGCGACGCGAGTTTCTATGGGAGAATCAAAAGAAAGATTTTTAGGATATCTGAAGGCCTGAAGCCGATTCACAAAAAAAAATTTATCACTGAACCTGACTTTACTTTTTGCCCTGAAATCTTGAACGTAAGGAGTAGTTGCTACTTATCTGGTGTATGGCAAAGTGAAAAATATTTTAAAAACATTGAAGACACTATTCGAAAGGAAATAACGCTCAGAAACGAGCCCTCAAGCGAGGTCAAAAATTGGATTGCGAAAACATCTGAATCAAATTCAGTCTCTATTCACATCAGACGTGGTGATTATGTAGACAACCCTCGAATCAACAAATTCCATGGGGTGTGCCCGATAGAGTATTACACTAATGCAATAGATTGCATTTCACAATCAATACATAATCCAACTTTTTATGTATTTTCTAATGATATAGAGTGGGCGAAAAATAATCTGAGGGTCTCTTATCCAATATTTTTTGTCTCCGACAAAATAATTCCCGACCATGAGGAGCTCATCATTATGAGCAACTGCAAACATAATATTATTGCTAACAGCACATTTTCTTGGTGGGGAGCATGGCTCAACGTAAACCAAGACAAGATAGTGATTGCTCCTCAAAAATGGTTTACAGGATCTGATACCAACACAAAAGATCTTATTCCTGAGGCATGGGTAAGAATATAAAGCTCACTATTTCTTTCGGAGAACGTAAATATTTTCGTGGAATAAATTTGGGGAAATATATTTAAACAGATTTTCAATAATAGGCTGCTTAAATCTCGCGAGAGCAGGGAGCCGCCACAAAAGTGGCACAAAGAAACCAACGGGGATTTTCTTTTCTATCGTAAAAAATTCCTTGATAGATTCTTCGTATTCTTCATATGACAGGAAGTTGTTATACCCCTTGTCTCCTGGTTTAATCCTGTTCAAAAGCGAGTCAGTACCAGCAAATGAGCAAATATAATATCCCCCATCATCAAGGACACTATGCGCATATGCCATTTCAGAACTAACAGACTCTGTGTAGTTTATGACACCAACCTCAAGAATCAGATTAAACTTTCTCAAATCCTTGTAATCATTTCGCACCTTAAACAATATCCCCACATCACTATTTTCACGGGAGGCCACCTCAATCATCTTTGGAGAAATATCTAACCCTACAAGGTACGAAATATTTTTATTAAATACTTCATATATTTTTCGTAGAACAACCCCATCTGCGCAACCAATCTCAAGCACGGACAAGCCACTCCCTTGAACTAACACTGTTTGTTTGATAGCACTTACCAAGAGTTCCAGCCTTCTATTGAAGAAGGATTGTGTATATGAGTTTGCCACATCGGGATATCTATCCTCACTATAGCGCCCACTAATCTTATTGTAAAACTCGGTATCTTTTGCCATGTTTATATACTATAGCTGAACTTTTATGAAATCTAAAATGTTCCGCGCTCTTTTCTCCCAAGTATAATTTTTTACAATAATACGCGCCTGGATTGCTTTTTTCTGCGCCTCTTCATTGTTCGCTAATACCCTCATGATAGCGTCGGAAAGACTCACACTGTCGTCAGGTGAACAAAAAAAGGCGGACGAATCATCAATAATCTCACGAATGGATGGTATGCTGGAGGCAACGATAGGTACGCCACCCTCCATGTATTCGAAGAGCTTCATTGGTGAGGTGTACAAATTTGAAATATCACTTTTAGCAGAGTTTGGAATAACTAGCACATCGGCAGATTTCAAATATAAAGGAATTTCTGCATATGGTTTTTTACCAAGAATTCGAATATTGGGCATCGCACCAAACTGCTCTTTGAACGATTTGATGTCTCCTTCAGTTCCACCAACAAAGTAAACGAGAACATCCTCAGGAAGATCCTGCGAAGCACGAGCGAGGGTATGGGCACCCTTCCAGTCATAGAGATGCCCTGTATACAACACCACCTTTTTACCTAGAGGTATCCCAAGTTTACTTCGCGCCTCATACTTTGTTGTTGTGACACCAAACAGCCTCTCGTCAACACCATCTGGCGAAACAAAAATATTTTTACTATTGAACCCCTTAGAAATATAAAAGTTTTCTAAACCATGCGTAATAGTTACTACAAACGGTTTCATGCGAAGAAGAACTTTTGTGGCTTGATTGTAGACACTGGTATGCGTTTCCCATGCAACCTGACGGAAAAACGACACAAGCATAAGTGACTGCTCGTCGCGCCCAAAGATTACAGCTTTCGGAGTGAACATAACGTAAAAAAACGCACTTAAAGCAAACGAGATTGCCTGAACATAGAACCCCCACTTTCCATACCTAACCAAATCAATGCAAGGCATTTTCTTGATTGAGAAGATGCTTTTCGTTGAGTAGTATTCGAAGGGGTTAGAATTAATTTGCGTAAATCTTCGTGGGACAATCAACTCCACGTCAAAACCCTGTCGAGCAAAAGCTTCGCACATTTTCATTATTTGAATCCCGTGTGCCTTTTCAGTAGGAATTCGTACATTTGCAACGTAGTATAGTTTCATTTATTTTTTAAAATAAAAAAATGGTGGTATTGATTTTCAAACGGTACAAACTCTTTTTCGATTACAAAATATTTTTCGATAATACTTCGTATCCTTGATTGTGAATACCCACGCTTCCCTATTTCCCAATAATGCTGACCATTAAAAACATGCTTGCGCGCGAACGGAATTTTGAAAGCAAAAGATATCTCATGAAGAAATGGGAGCTTAAGCAAAAATTTCACTGGCGGGCCAAAATGTGGCAGACTCAAAACAACAGCTCTCGTTGATACGCGAGAAAGCTCACTGAGCGCTCTCTCAAACTGCTCAAAAGGAATATGCTCAAGAACTTCAAACGCGCACACCACATCAAAAGTTTCATCTTGAAAAGGAAGTTTTGTTACATCACCAACAACATCAGGGCGGATGTCGTCAGCAACGTCGACGCTAGTATAGGGGATATTTGTATTGTTTTTAATGTAATCCCGAAACACGCCGTCACCAACGCCAATCTCAAGAACATTCTCAGGGTTAAGAGCGAGAAGCTCGGCAAGCTGATGATAATAACTCACAAAACGCCCTGGGTGAGCATAGGATAAAAATTGGTATGCTGTTTTATCGACTTGTTTCATAATATGTAACTATCTTCTTAACAAGAACTGCGAGGTCAAAGTTATCACGTGCTTTGTCCATTAATGCGGCACGTAACTCATATTTATCATTCGCAACCAAAAGATTCCTAAGATAATCAGCTAGACTGTCTGCATCACCCTCATCGAATACCAATCGCTCAGAATACTTCCCGAGCGTGTTACGAAATGCTTCATTTGCCACAACAGGGATTGCCCCTGCGGCCATACTCTCAATGACAACCTTATCTAATCCCCCAGTTGGAGAACCATTTACATGAATACCACTTTTCCAAAAAAATGGAATGAGTTCTGCGTGAGAAATGCCGTCAATAAAAAATATATTATTTTGAAGTTTTTCATTCGCAACTAAAGCAAGTAGTTTGTTTTTATATACCATGTCTGCCTTCGTGTCCGCATTACCAACAAATGTACACGTGATATCGATACCTTCACGGACAAGAATTGCACAAGCATGAATAATTGTCTTCTGATCCTTGATAGCAGACAACCTGCCCACACAAAGGATCGATTTCTCATTGCGTGGCTCGTGATATCCTTGGGGGCGTGCGCAGTCTAATATATCAATACCATGCCCAAGATAATGTGCTTTTTTTGTGGGTACCTGGAAACTCTCGGGGGTACTAGTAAAAATAATATTTACTAGTTTTTCTGCAATACAAAGTGAAATAGTTTTTTCCCGATGCACATACCAAAGCCCAACAGGCTTTCGCATAAGTCTCCAGAAAAATCCTCCCAAAACTACATAAACCTGATTCATATGCACAAACACAGCGTTATAATTTTTTCGCTCACGCCAAATAAGGCGATAAAAATTTATCAGATACTTTAATCGAGAAATACCATGCTCCTTCCCGAGAGAAAATACTTTCACATTTTTAGGTAAATTATATTCGCCTACACCAAGAGCAATCACCGTCACGCGCTCGCAGTGTTTTGCAAACTCCTCGATCCATCTATGGAAAAACCCGAGGACTGGATCATTGCGGTCAACTTTTTGGGTGAGAATAAGAAAGCGCATAGATAACATTAAATATTCCCTTCGCCATATACACCACTAAGCAGATCTATATCTTTATTACTATCACGCAAAAGTTTTATATTTTTTGATTCAAGAGCACGCAGGACGGCCACCCCCTCCTTATCGTTGACTAGTTTTTCGTATACATCAGCAAAGGCAGCGAGGTCCTTTATAAAGCAGTGTCCACCCGCCCCCCGCCCTGTTTTGTGAACTGGATTAATATAACTTTTATTAATAAAAGGATCCGCGGTGAGTGCTTTTTTAATATTCTCCCAATCATGACCGAGATTTTTCGCGACATCATACATAAGGTTAAAAGCAACAACCTGGAAAAAACCTGCAACGTTGTGCGCGTACTTTACGATCTCTGCTTCATCGCTGTCGCAAGTAAGTGCAAAGGGGGCAGCAGGAAGAACCTCATGCACTTGCGTTGCGGCGAGGCGATGAATCTCATCTTCAACAGGAAGTCCGACGATATTTGAAAATGGATTTGCAGCGTCATGCGCCGCTGTCACTTCACTTAAAAATTCTGGGGAAAAAAGAATAGTGATACCTGGGAAATCCTCTTGAAATTTCTTCGTCATCCCCGGAGGAAGCGTTGATTTTATTACCACAACTTTACCTTTTCCAACGATACTCAAACCCGAACGAATATTACTATCATCAAATCCATTTTGGGTAGTGTTTGCGTTCACGGCAATAAACACAATGTCACAATCCGCAATTTTTTCTTTGTTATTAATGTGCGGCTCTTCAAGCGAATAGCGCACAACAGAATGTCCGCGCATCTCAAAATCATCGGCATAATTTTTACCAATAAAACCTTGTCCTATAAATCCAATAAGTGGCTTATTCATTATTTTATCATTTACTATAATTACTACTTTGGATCTTTGAGTCGGAGGAGCCATTTTTTGTTTTCAATGAACCAATCCACAAAGTCTGCAACACCATCTTCGATTGACACTCGTGAGGAATAATTAAGGTCACAACACGCCTTTGATGTGTCTGCCACCGCGGCTGGGACATCTCCTGCTTGCATTGGCAACATATTCATCGTTGCTTTTTTCCCAAGTCGCAACTCAATAATCTTGATAAAATCCAGAAGTGTGGTTGATTCATCCCCCCCCAAATTATAGAGTTCATACTTAAGTTTTTTCTTTTCAATAAGGGCCAAGATTCCACTTACAATGTCGCTAATATGCGTAAAAGTCCTTTTCATCTTTCCACGGTTATATACATCAATAGGCTTCCCAGCAATAATATTTTTTGTAAACTTAAAAAGTGCGAGATCGGGTCTGCCATATCGACCATAGACTGTAAAAAACCTCATGCCTGCAGTTTCGATCCCATAAAGCGAATGATAAGAATATGCGAGCATTTCGTTCCCTTTTTTGGTAGCAGCATAAACCGAAATTGGATTATCAGTCCTATCGTCTTCAGAAAATGGCATTTTCTTATTATCACCGTACACAGAACTCGATGAGGCGTAGAGCACTCTTTTTATGCCAAACTGTCTTGCAACTTCGAAAATATTAAGGGTACCAAGAAAATTTGCATCGGCATATGCCCAAGGATTTTTAAGAGAGAAACGCACCCCAGCTTGCGCAGCAAGATGTACGATTATTTCTGGTTTTTCCTTTTTAATAACCTTCTCCAAATCCTTATAGTTGGCAATTGATATATTATAAAAATGAAACGATTTATTTTTTTTAAGAATCTCATGTCTGGCTTCTTTCATGCGCACATCATAGTAGGGGGTAAAATTATCAACACCAACAACAATATCTCCGCGCTCAAGAAGAGCACTCGCTAGATGATATCCAATAAATCCAGCGGTTCCCGTTATAAGAATTTTTTGTGACTCTCTTTTTGTTTTAATTCCCGACATATTTCTGTTATTTAAGGCATTTTAGCACAAAAAGCTTCTCAAGGTATAACCCTCGAATGAGGTACGAAATTTGTTTATAAAGCAGTCATCCAGGATTTCTTATATTCTGTGAGGTATTCTTCTTTTGTTGGTAGTTTTGGCGGTTTTACATCAAATTTGAGCTTTCCAGAGACAACATGGTCCAAAGCATGCGCGAGAGCTTCTGTGTCGCCTACAGGCACTATGAGGCCATTCTGACGGTCTTTTACCATGTCACCAGCGCATCCAACGTCTGTCATCACTACAGGGCAACCAAAGGACAAGGCCTCGACCACCACCATGCCATAACCCTCATAGTATGACGGGAGAACAAAAACATCGGCAGTTTTATAATAGTCAGATAGGTCGTCTTTCCAGCCCTCAAAAATGACATTTTTTTCTAAGCCGAGTTGTGTGACTCGTTTTTTTAGTTTCACTTCTTCAGAGCCACTGCCAACAATAATGAGTCCTGTTTTGGGATATTTCTTAACAACTGCTTCCACTGCGTCTATTGCGCCTTCTATATTTTTCTCACTGGATAAACGCGAGGCAACAAGAATTATTTTGTCGAACTGTGGATATTTATTCTTGAGATCAATAGTATGTTGTAAATTTTTTATTTCAACAAGTATTGGAAGTACTGAGATTGGCGTTCCTACTCGCGCAATTTTTTCGATTGAATTTTTAATGCGTTTCGACACGACACGTATCGCATTTGCGTGTGGAATTAAAAATTTTGCGAAAAGAACGCGAGCTCGATTTAGGATTGACTCGTGCGCAAAAGAAGGACTCATCACATCCGTGTGAATTTGAATATGGAGGCGTGCCTTCAATATGCGTGCAATGACATACCCTGCGAGTCCTGCCTCGAATGGGTCTTGCGTAGTTACGACATCAACAAGTACCCCACTACGCTTTAGCTTTAGCGCGCAAAGAATCGCATGCGGAATGTGGAAAAATTTACCGAGTGAATTTGTCGAATAAAGAAAAATATTCGATTCTGCGGAATCGCGTCGCGCAGTGTCAATTGAAGCGCGACTAATTTCATCCTGTAACTTGAGTGATTTTTTTGCAAATACAATTACGTGAAGCTCTTCAGCAAGGCGCCCATAATCAAGCAAACGTGAGCGTACAGCACTCCCTTTTTCAAACACTTTTCGATCGGATCCTATAGAAAGAATTTTCATAGCAATTTTTTGAAAAATTCTAAATGGTCAGAGGCTGCATTATCCCAAGAATACACGAACTTTAATTGCCTCAACTTGTCTACAAACTCTTTGTACGCATCCTCATTCAAAAGTAAGTTCATTTTTCCCGCAATCTCATCAACCGACAAAGGGTCAATCATCAAAAAATCTTCTTTTGAAATGGGTAAATAGTTTTCCTTTGTTAAGAGAAACGGAATATTGAATGCAAGGCACTCATAGATTTGATTCGGAGAAATGTCCGTCCAGCTTGGGAGAACAACGTAACGACACTGTGCTATGCGCTTAAAAAGTTCCCTCTGTGGCATTGAGGATTCAAAAACGACACGATCTGATATTCCAAGATTTTGGACGAGGGTTCGCACGGCTTGTTCCTCGAGACCTCCTCCAACCAGCACGAGTTTATACGTAGGATCTTTAAGAAGTGCAAAAGCCCTCACCAAGGTCTCAATATTTTTTACTTTCACGAAGCGTCCAGCAAAAATAATTTCGTTTACAACACGCGACTCATCGCGGACAACGTCAACATCAAAATTATCAGGAGTTGGGTTTGGGATGACACCAACACTCCCCTCTTTTAGTCCATAAAAGGCTTTATAAAGATTTGCCTGGACTTCTGAGTTAAACACAACAAATGTAGCACCACGAAGAACACATTTAATAATACTAAAAAGCACAGGATAGCGACGATGTAATCCATTAGCATAAAAGTCTCTAAGCGTAATAGGTAAATGTCCTTCCGCGAGATATTTTTCCCATATATACCCACCACCAACCCGGACGCCGTATTTCTTCCTGGTCAAAAAACTAGTGAAACAAAGAGGAAGCCCAGCGGAAACCCAGTCAAGTGAATATACGACATCAAAATTACGAATATTTCTAAGAATTACCAAAAATAACCTGAGGTAATTTGAAAATTTTCCTCGACGAACAACGCGCAGCAATTCAAACGGATATTTATCATCAAAATCAAATCGTGCCCTATTCGAGTAAGTAATAACTTTGACGGTATGCCCCATTGTGGCAAGTTTCTTCCCGAGTGTTGCTGTGTATGTAGCTGGTCCGCCAATCTCGGGCTCAAAGATACCGGTGATAAGAAGTATGCGCATAATTACTATTCAGAAATTACTCCTAGTTCTTGTGGAGCTTGTTATGAAGTTTATCCTTGTACCACACTACTTGCTGCTCTAGTCCATCCCGTACTCCAACTTTTGGATCATACCCGAGGATACGACGTGCCTTCCCAATATTCGCTCCAGTTTCTTTTTGATCTCCTGGACGTTTTGGAGTGACAACGATACGTGCTGGCTTGCCTAAAATTTGTTCAATAATCTTAATTCCATCACCTGTTGTAACTGTTTTGTCTGTACCAATATTAAATATCTCACCAATTGCGGCGTCTAGACTCTTTACAACTAGGTCACAAGCTTGGACGATGTCGTCAACATTTGTATAACTCCGCACATGATGTTCAGACCCATCGTGAAGCGGAAAGTCTTTGTCCTCCAAAATGCTCTTGATAAGCTTATGATAAAGCTTTTCTGGTCTCTCGCGCGGGCCATATACAGAAAAAAGTCTAAGTGCAACAACGGGAAGCCCTCGCTCACGATAGTACGAAAGCGCTAGCTGTTCTGCTGCGAGCTTTGTTACTCCATAGTACGATGTTGGTTTTACTTCTACTGTCTCATCACCATATGCATGCGCTCCATAAATAGAAGATGTTGAGATATGAACAAACCCTTTAAGTCCTGAAACTTTTGATGCGGCCTCAAGAAGGCGATGCGTTGCGATGATGTTGTTCAGCACATATGTCTCTAGTGGGGTTGTTGCAGAAATCCCTGGCTGTGCCGCAAAATGAAAAACAACGTCTACTCCATCCATAAAATGATCGATGTCGTCTACCACAAGGTCTGCAAGATGCACCTCTACACCACTTGCTGAAACATCAGCAAGATTAATTTCCTTGATTGCGCGATCGTAATAATCAGTTAGAATGTCCACACCAACAACCTCGTGACCAAGTTTTGCAAAATGCTCGGCAACATGCGACCCTATAGCCCCAGCGACACCAGTAACAAGAATTTTCATATAAATACTAGTCTATATGAAAAAACAAGATTCGTACAGCTCAGAAAATGACTAGTTTTTGTTTGTGAATAATTTACTAAACACCCTTTCTTTCATGTCGCGCGAGATAATGTTCCAGTCGTATTTTTCGCGAGCGAGCTTTTGAGCGTTTGCGACGATATATGCACGGAGAGCCTGGTCCTCGACAAGACGCTTTACTTGGCGCGCTATTGCCTCTGGGTCACGTACAGGGACAGCGAGCCCTGTTGGCTCACACTCGGGGTTCTTTTCTGGATCAAATAGAAAATCAGAGATCCCCCCCTCTTGTGTTGCTATAATAGGAACTCCAGCCGCCATCGCTTCTATAAATGAATTTCCCATTCCTTCTGAAAGTGACGGTCGAATAAAAATATCAGAAACTTTAAGATACACAGGCATTTCGTTGTGCGATATTTGCCCCAAAAATTTCACACGGTCTTCAACACCACTATCGCGAGCGAGCGAGCGTAACATTGTTTCATCTGGTCCGATACCCAAAACAAGAAACTTTATTTCTTTTGGGAGAAGCTTGAGTGCGCGAATAATATCATCGACAGCATTTTTTGCGACGAGGCGTGATGTTGTTATTAGAAAAATATCGTCCGAGCTCTTGCCGAGTTTTTGCTTCAATGCAAAAAGTTGTTCTACTGTATATTCATCTGAAAAATGTTTTGTATCCACTGCATTTGGAACAACCTCAAGGGGTCCAACAAAACCCATATCTCGTGCCCATCGCCCTAAAAAGGTTGAAATGACTTGCACTATATCAGCGCGTGTAAATGCTCGCGCAAAAATCGGGTACACAAAACGCATTGTACGCTTTATATGATCAATCGGGTCGCCCTCTTGAAGGGTGAGTAGGTACGGCACCTGCGGATTCCACATTTTAAATAGCGCGGCTGGAACACCAGCGGAATGAGCCATCATAGCCCAAATGCAATCATAGTGGTACTTTTTATGAAGATGCAAGGCCTCACACGTCGCAAGAAATTGAAAAAGTATTTTATTTAAGTGAAGCGGAAATCTTTTAAGGTCGGCTATGTCAGGATATTTTTTAGCAAATCCGATGCGGTGTACAAGTACATTGCCAACTCTTTCCACCTTTGGCAGAGATGCATCAAACCGAAGTGTCACCATATGAAACTCAATGTCTGATGAGCCTATGCGGTCAGTTATCTCCTTGATAGCAACCTCTGCTCCACCAATAAATCGTGGGTAGTAATTGAGAGAAAGAATAAGAACACGCTTCATAAAATTTTATATAGATACGACAAATTCCCTTATGTGATCAATAACCTTTTTTTCGGCACACCAGCCCAATTCATTCTTGGCACGCGACAAATCAATAGAAGACTCCATGCGATTACCCTTTCTTTCTGGAAGCATCACAATCTCACCACCAAATGTTTGTGCTATATCTAAAATACTGTATCCATCCTCTGCACCGAGACCGTAATCATCTCCTTCGCCTTTTTCGCCAACAGCAATGAGCCCTCTGACAATGTCGTCAACATGCGTAAAATTGCGTACCTGTGTTCCAGGGGTCACAACAGTAAGCGGTTCTTTATTTTTAAACTTGCTCTTGAATATCGCAATAAGTGTTGCATATGGTCCAGTTGATATTTCACGCGCGCCATACACATTGTAAAAATATGTGATTGCATAACGAAGACCAAACCATGTGCCATAATTACGCACAAGCTCAGTATTACTTGCCTTTGTCCACGCATATGGACTCTGGTCTCTCCCAAGTCCGCCATCCCCAAATTTTGTGCTTGACCCTGCATATATGATCTTACAATTATGTTTTCTGCAAAATTCAAGCACGGCAAAAGTGCCAGCTTTGTTGGACTCCCATACAATAGGCATGTCGGCAAAACTCTGCTCTACGCGCGAATACTCGCCGAGATGATACACAATATCCGGAATTTCTGTAATTAGCTTCGCAATATCTTTTGTGTGTCCTTCGATATATGTAGCGCCAGGAATATGATTATCGCGTGAACCAGTGAAATAGTTATCTAGGGATATAACCTTATTGTTTGGGTTTTTAACCAAGTGTTCAATAAGATTTGATCCAATGAACCCTGCGCCTCCAGTCACTAGGATCGTTTTTTTAGCTGTATTTGCCATAGTTTTGACAGTATAACACTGGCGTCTAAGTAAAAAAAGAGACAAAAAAAACCGCTGGTGATGGAACCTGCGGTTTGATTAAAACGAAAAATCAAAATGTATTATTGTATGCTTTTCGAAAGGACTCTACCTCATTTCTTATCTCAAGCACTCCTATTCGAAGCTTTGCACGAGCAAGACGCGCCTGTATATCCTCTCGCACCTTTTGACTCGTGGCATGAAGATCACTGGTAATATACAAATAATCTTCATACCCCTCGATGCAGAGTGGCGCATTATCGAGCACTATCTTGCACCCAAGACGGCCCATGAGTGCGAGGACTCGTATGTTTTGGTCATCGCGATCAAGGCTTTCAATGACGCAATTGAAACACTGAAGCGAATGCATATACTTTCCAGCATTGAAAAGAGCACTCCCGGCATCCAAAAGAATATGCGGACACCCTTTTAGTACTCCTCGAGGTATACAAAAGAACCTCTTCATTAGCAACCCTATTGTGATCCTGCGAATAAATTTTAGGTACTGCTTTTGGGGCGTTCCTAAAAAAATATTCCACAATGACCTACTTTTAATACTGTTTTCAAGGTCATCAATTTTTGTGTTCAGGTCAGAGATTCTATATATCAAGGCAATAACGACCTTAACCCTTTTGGATGTTGTGCTGCAATTTCTAATTATCGTAGTCATTACAATCCCCTTTTTGTTGAATGTTCAGAAAACCAAACGAAATTGTGCCACATTTGAAACAAAAATACTAGCCCTTTTTATCGTGGCTCATTGTCCTCTACTTCTTCAATGATTTCAAAATCATCGACTGCTATAAAAGCATTGTCCTCTTTACTTTTTGTAAGGCGAATACCGAGCAATGCAAAGGCGCTTAAAAATGCTGCGCCGATATACCACGGCCACATACCATCTCCCTTTTGTGATGGTAATGAAGTTTGCGTGTCAGAAAATGCGTCAACAATGGTCGCTTTTTGGTCCAATGGTGCAGTTTGCGCTGATTGAATTTGAATTGTAGGTTTTATTTTTGATTCCTCTAGTACTTTTTGGGGCGGTGTTCCTTGAACTGGTAATTCCTTCTTCTCTACACCTTTCACTGAAACACTAGAGCCGTTTGGGAAGCGAAGCTCTACGACGCTTCCTACTGGTGTCGCAAGCCCTGTCACTTCTGACGCGAGGGTGAGCGTCTTGCGCGAAGAAAGAATAGTGTTTTTAGGGAATATAAAATTTTTGCCATTACCTACGACTTGCCAATCTGAAAGATCTATCTCGTCCACGCCACTATTTTCTAGTTTAACAAATGATCGTATCTGATCGCCGCCAACACTAAGCGTGACCAACGGAGCAGACACGCGTACAGTAGCGCGATCCGATGCAGAATAATACCCAGACGCTACATCAAGAACAACGACATAATCGCCAGGATAATAATAGGTGTGCGCGACACTCACCCCCTCAGCGCGACCGCCATCACCAAAAGACCAAACCATGCGAGCATTTTCTATCGGCTCTTTTTTGAGGCCAAATGCTCGACCAGTAAAAACGATTGGCGCGCCTGACGATACTGTTCGCGCTGACGCGCCTGCATCAGCAAAAATTTGCGGTTCGACCGGGAAAGTAGTATTGGCAGAAATTACCGGTGATGGTAATAAAATACCTACATTTGTGTTTTGGTTTTGCGAAGAGCCACTCGTTGCATTGATTGCCCCTGGAGTAGGGGCAGCAACCGTCCATTCACCACTCGAAATCCTTTGGTAACTCTTCCTTTCATCAATAGTCGCCCATTCAATTTGGTCGACATCTTCTCCTTTTGAATCTCTTATTCGGACGATGTTTGATTCGGTAAGTGTTAAATTGTCGATAACTATGTCAGAGTTTTCAAGCTGATTGCGAGAAACTAAAAAATAACTATTTGCTTTGATCGTTTTGCCGTTTAGTTGAGTGCTTGTGACAAGCGAACCAAAACTGCTCCCTGTGGCGGTTTTCCTTTGAACATACCAACCAGTCAAATCAATGTTTGAATTGCCAGAATTATACAGCTCTATAAACCTCTCTCCTATCGGTGATATTTGGATCTCATTGATCAATACCTGCGCTGACGCAAAAGATGGAACACAAAAAAGAAAAATTATTGCTGTAATTCTCATACTAATCGTCTCCACGGAGTATCGCCATTAGTATGTCCTCGGGCACTTCTTTTACTTTTTGTAAAACACTTTTCTCTGGTGGTGGCACGTCTTCTATGTCTGGAACAGAAGTAAGTCCAGCAAGAAAAGCAGCTCCAGTAAGGGCTTCTTCGACAGTTTTTTGTTCCGCCTTTTTTACTTGAACAATTGACTCCTCTGGCTTCTTTTTTTCTTGAACCGATTGAGGCTCTTTTTGTATAACTACTGGTTGTGGAGGAGCTTCTGCAACTACAGCTTGCACTGGTGGCGTTGGAGATGGTTTCTTTTTCTCCTCTTCTAGTACATCCGCCAAAGCTGCCTTGAGACCGCTTAGACCTTCTGCAGTGGGACTCTTTCCTTTTGCCTGAACAGCTACATTTATTGTAGGTGTCTTAGCTTGTGTAAGAGTTGAGAGACTTACAGTTTTGGGTATTTCTTTTTTAAATTGTTTTGGTAGCGCAACAAAATTCTCTGGCTCTGGCAATAGCGCCTTTTTGAATGCTTGAGCAAATGGTTTTTCTAATTTTTCTGCGCGTTGTGCTGGCTCACCTTGCTTTTGATGTTCCTCTTGTTTTTTGATCGGATGGCTTGGTCGCGCACTTGGGCGCTCAGAGACTGAGCTACTATCTCGACGTGGTTCTGCTACACGGCTAGAAACTTCGCGAACTGGACGCTGATTTGGTGCAGGCTCAGATAAAGAAGCCTCGCTGCCGGCAGTGTACCAATCTGCAATAGCCTTTTCTATTTTTTCTCGTGGATGCCCGTATGAGGCGCGTGATGAAGTGAGTACTTCTTCGCGAAGGGATTTTTTGGGTGGTGCAATAGGACCTATTGTAACTGCAGAAAATGGATGGGACGCAACACCGTCAATCATTAACTTTAAATAAATCTGTGTAAACCCGAGAGACACCATATCCTCAGCGGTAAAGACTGGCGCGTATTCTTTTTCAAGAACCTCTGCGTCAGGCGCGCCAACGCGAAACATTATCTGTGTTCCAACGTTGCCAAATACAGCATCAGCGACCTTCTCATCCATCTGCTTGATATACTGATGTGCTACCACAAGAGCAAGTTTGTATTTGCGTGCCTCAGACAAAATATCTGCGAATGACTCGTTTGCGAACGACTGAAACTCATCCACATACATATAAAAGTTTGGTAGTCTTTTTAATTCAGATTCTGTCAGGTCTGCGCGTGACATTGCCGCAAGGTAGATCTTTGTGATGATCATACCTCCTAGCAAGTTTGCATTCCCTTCACCAAGCTGCCCTTTTGAAAGATTCACGATGAGAATCTTTCTCTCGTCCATCATCTTGCGCAGATCAAAACTAGAGTGTGGCTGTCCGATAATATTTCTAATGAGCGGGTTTGATGTGAACTGGCCGAGTTTGTTTTGAATACCAGGAACCGCTTCTTTTGCATACTGCTCGCTATACTTTGCAAATTCATCAACCCAATACGATTTTACTGATGGATCCTTTACATTATCAACTACTTTTTTCCTGTACACTTTGTCGGTAAGCATTCTACTTACACCAAGTAGTGTTGATTCTGGATACTCAAGAAGAGCTAGGAGAGCATTCATAAGAATGTACTCCATACGCGCAGACCACGTCTCGGGCCCCCAAATCTTTTTAAACGCGCTCATGAGACCGTTTGCCACAAGATGACGTTTGTCTGGGCCAACATCCTCCATCACGTTAAATGAAATAGGATTATCCGTATCGAATGGCGCAAAATACACGACATCCTTGATTCGCTCCTCTGGAATATAGTCGAGTAAAAGTGCGGCTGACTTGCCGTGTGGGTCGATGAATGCAAAACCTTCGCCATTGCGAACATCCTGCACGACCATGTTTTCGATGAGCGTAGATTTACCCATACCCGTCTTGCCGATGATATACATGTGACGTGTGCGGTCGTCTGCCTTGATACCAAACGGGATGCGCTTGTTTCTTCGGTCTGTCTCCGCAAAATATGTGATGCGATTTTTATCGTAGAGATACATTAAATTTATTATATCATGGCGTAAATAAAAACGTGAGAATGAAGCTCCATTCTCACGTTTTTATTTTATGGTTTTTACTCCCACTTTAGAGCATCTTTCGTATAGACATTTCTTGGATCCCAAAGAAACCACGAATTGAGACCAGCATCGTATGTTCCTTGTATCTGAGCGCGAACCTCTGCTGGGCCATAATCTCCGCCGTAGTCAAAATCCTGAAGCCAAGGACGAAGTTTATTGCGATCATAGACGTCTTTTGTATAAACGGCTGGAGTAGATGTGCCAACACGTTCACCACCAAAATGAGCCACAGTTGTGGTGGTTGCCATAGCGCGATCTGCGCCACTTTTCATCACAAATTTTATTAGCTCGTATGGGTAATCGTTTGGATTTTTCCAGCCGTTGAAATTTGGTGGGTAGTGCGATGGGTACACCATCGGCGCAACATAATCAAAATATGGCATCGTGCGTTCGAGGACCTGCCCGATATTCAGATCATCAGTATTTGTGGTTGTCATGCCAAAAAGATCGGCTGATGTTTTCACACCTGTATCCTTGAACGCGCTGTGTAGATACATAAAAAAGTGTTCGAGCGACTCCGCCTTACTCATACCCTTGCCCCACGTAAAACTTATGTCTTTCATATTCCCATCGGAAGGAAAACGTACATAGTCAAAATTGAGCTCATCGAAACCCATAGCATACGACTCCTTTCCAAGCGCTACAATGTAGTCCCAATACGGCTTTGCACTTACATCAATAAAGCTCAGACCTTTTCTGTCCTTCCATACACCACCATCGCTCGCGCGCTTGACGGCAAGCTCTGGGTGAAGCTTTGTATAGTATGGGTCTTGGAAAACAGTTATTCGCGCGATAACATAAATTCCTTTTTCATGAAGCTCGGCTACAAACTCGCGGAGGTCTTTTGTGCGACACCCAGGACCAGCATTATCCTTGAGGAGAGGGTCTGTAGCTGAGAATACGATAGTGCCGCTAAAATCCTTTACATCGATAATGATGCTGTTTACCTCTGTAGTGTCCGCGATATGAGCTAGCTTTCCACGAAATGACGGCATCGTAGCAACACACGCTGTCATATATATAGCCTTTACTGCGTCTGGAGTTTTGACATGTGTCACGACAAATTCTGGCTCTGCAGAATTTGTAATTAAAATATCGTCCTTTATTGTTGCCGTGTCTGCTTTTACGGCACCAGCCTTTGCGTCATCTATATTGTACCCTACTGAAAAAAATGCTGGGATAAAAAAATAAAAACCAGAAAATAATCCGACAGCGATCGTTCCCAATATTACGAAATGCTTGTGCGTGCGCCTCATTGTGTCGAAGGAGTATTTGACTTGTCGTCTGTTGTGGCATATGGGAGCGCTTGCTCGGCATCTTCAATAAGCTTTTTGCAATTACTACAATATACAACAGATGATAGGTATGCGAGCACAGAGATACTTACGCCACTTATAACAAGGAGCGATGTTCGTGCCCACGCAGGGAAACCGCCAATTGCCACAATAACGACAAAGATTCCAAGAAAAATTATTGCAGTGTGTTTTGTCATAATGTATCCAGTGTACCCTATTCCCCATCCTCAATCAACCGCCCTCTTGGCGATATAATAACTACAAATTCTCCACGAACGCGGTCAGGGTTTTCAGCAAAATGCGTGCGGACCTCTGGCACTGTGCCACGCACAAACTCCTCATAAATTTTCGTTAGTTCGCGAGCTACGATTATCCTCCTCTCTGCGCCACAAAATTTCTCGAGTGCCTCAAGTGATTTTTCTACGCGATGTGGAGATTCATAAAAAGCCATAACCCGCGAGGAGGATGCGATTTCTTTGAAAAGAGTTTCCCTACCTTTCTTATGTGGCAAGAACCCGAGAAATGTAAACTCTGCGACAGAAATGCCTGTAGCCGAAAGTGCGGTCACGAGTGCCGACGGCCCAGGGATTGGCACGATTTTCACAAGTGGCAAGCGTTCAAGAACTTGCGAAACCAAGAGCATTCCTGGGTCAGAAATACATGGCGTGCCCGCGTCCGACACAATCGCAACATTCTTCCCTTCTCCAAGCAAGCTTAAAATTTTATCCACCTTTGCGAGTTTGGACTGCGCGTGGTAGCTCATAGTAGATGTCTCAATATCGTACCTAGAAAGTAGGCGTTTCGTAACCCGCGTATCCTCGCACAAAATCAAATCGACTTCCTTAAGCACACGCAATGCACGCAAGGTAATATCCTCGAGGTTGCCTATTGGTGTGCCAACTACAAATAGTGTTGCCATACGGACACACTAGCAAAATACAGAAAAAAAGAAAGTCGGGCGCGAAGCGCCCGACAACTAGCGGAAGAATATTGCAAGATAACCGTTCCGATGACCAGTCCACACACAATTGCAACCATCCTCATTGATAAGCACTGGCGGACCATAGCCAATCAATTTAAACTCACAATCTTCTAAGACCTCTGCCGTTGGTGTGATGTTAGCTCTTTTTGTTCCAGCCTTGAACTTAATCACGAGCAAGCTATCCTTGCCTGAATGTTCCTGATGAATGGAATCAATGCAACCAGTGAAAACATTTGAACCAATATGTATCTCTGCGTCAGCAAGATAACATTTGTAAAAAAGTTCTCTACTCCAACGCGGAGTGACGTCGTCGCCAAGGCGCTCAAGCTTCCGCCCATATAACTTCATTGATTCGCCGACTTCTCGTACGGCCATTTTTGCATACCTTGTAAACAAGATTATTGCTAATCCATACCACATTCTAAATTTTCTCATTTTCCACTCCTTCCAATTTGTACAAAAATCACCGACTTAGAACAGGCATCGGCGTCACAGACTTCTAAAAATAGATTTTAGCACAGAAGCCTTTCTTGCACTAACTCTAAGCCAAAACAAGCTAGCAATAGCAACTGACTGCGTATACAGTACTATAGTACTGTATACGCAGTCAGTTGATGAAGCAAAAAGGCAGCGCGGAGCTTTATACATTAAATACTTTCCTAATTTGAGCAACTCCTTCGACATCACGTGCAATAATCACACGAATATATTTGCGCGCATCAAAACACTCCCCGACAAAATCAATTTCTTTTTCACATGGAAAAGGAGTAATGAAAACTGATTTTTGATACTGAACACACCCAAGCTTTTTGAGGACGAGGTTAACCCCCCTACGTGCAATCTTTTTATCTTCTGGGATATCAAACATTACCAAGCGCCACATTCCGTCCCACTTTTTCTGTGCCTCAATCTTCATTGAATCAAGCTTGTATTTTTTTGCGCGCTTACTCCCCAAAAGAGTTAGTGAATAATATTCTTCACCATTTGTTATTTTCTTTTTTATTAATCCATTTTTCTCAAGCCTTACAAACGATTGTTTAATATTCCATCGATCTCTCCTGTCCATTGGAATAAAATATTTGAAAACTCGCACTGCATTAGGAGCAACGATTGCTGTTGTTAAAAAACCAACACCCAAAAGAATTTTGAGTATTACTTCCCTTCTTTCATCTCGTGTTAATTTTCCCATGTTTCTTAGTGACTGTGTATATGGTACTATAGTACCATATACACAGTCACTAAGACATCATACAAACTTAAAGAGACAAAGACCTTGAGGCAGAGGCCACATGGGAACAAGTTGTATTGTTCTTATATTCCTTCTTTATAAACTAGTACAGATTCTCCTACCTTAAAAACATCCCCTGCTCCCATAGTGACCACCACATCATTCGCAGTTTCGGTTTTGCGGAGATACTTTTCAATGGTCTCAAAATCAAGCATTGCACACACGCGAAGCTCAGGAACTTTTTGCTCATCGACAATGCGCTGCGCAAGAATCTCTGCGGAAATAGTAGGATCATTTTCTTCGCGTGCTGCATAAATTGGAGCAACTATCACCTCGTCGGCATCTGTAAAACTCTGAGCAAAGTCATCTAACAAAAGTTTTGTACGCGAGTATAGGTGCGGCTGAAATATGACACGAATTCGAGCATCGGGGTATTCCGCACGAAAACCTTGGAGTGTTGCCTTTATTTCTGTAGGATGGTGAGCGTAGTCGTCGTACACTAAAGCACCTTTATCCATTTTACCCTTGTACTCCATCCGACGCCATGTACCCTGAAACTCTGCGAGGAGCGTGCATGATTCAGCTCCGTCAACACCAATAATACGCGCAACGGCTAGCGCTGCTTTGGCGTTCTTTTTATTATGCTCTCCTGGAACTGCAAGTTCTTTTGTGAGAGTTTCTTTTGTGTAATCAACGATTTTTGCAACTGCCTTTTTGATAGCCATGGCAACAAGTGCGTCATTTGGGTCACAGACTATAACACCGTTCGCTGGCACTTTTTCTACAAACTCCGCAAAAGCTTTTTGCACACCTTCTATGCTACCGTAATAATCCAAATGGTCATTGTCTATATTGGTGATCACTAAAATTTCTGGTGACAATTGTAAAAAAGACCGCTTGTATTCGCACGCTTCAACAATAAAAATATCACTAGACCCCGCAATAAAATTGGTACCGGACCTAAGAAGGCTTCCTACAATTACAGTGGGGTTCTTGTGGGCGCCCACAAGAACCCCCGCAACCATCGCAGTAGTCGTCGTCTTGCCATGCGTGCCAGCAACCGCTATCGTGCGCATGCCACGCGATATCATCCCGAGCACCTCAGGGTATGAAAGTGTTTGTACCCCCCTCTCTCTCGCAATCACGAGTTCTGGGTTATCATTTGCTACTGCAGGAGAATACACAACAAGGTCACAACTATCAGGCACGTGCTTTGAATCATGTCCAATAAAAATTTTTACACCTTCAGATTCAAGTTTTTCGGTAATAATCGAATGGTCACGATCTGAACCTGAAACAATTACGCCACGCAAAAGCATTAGTCGTGCTACTGCTGAAACACCAATTCCACCAACACCAATGAAATGAGTGGAGTGAATATTTTTTAAAAAATTTTCATTCATCCAAATTGAAATTAATTTTCCGCACGTGGTTGAATTAACAAATTCACGTCTTGGACGCCTCCCAAAATCTTTTCTGCATTATCTATATCATGCGGATACGCAATAGAAACCCAAAAATCGCTTTCAATCACTTGCATTGGATTATGTTTGATATATTCTTCGATCATGTCGGTTAGATAAAATTCGCCATTTTTTGTATGCAAAGCGTCGTATTCAAAAATTTTTGGCGTTAGTGTGTACACACCCGTTACAGCAAGATTTGACTTTGGGTGCTCGGGCTTCTCCTCTATGTTTTTTATTGTCCCGTCATCATTTGTCACAACCACGCCGAAACGGCGAGGGTCATCTACAAAATGCACAAGAAGAGCCATGTCGTGCTCTACACAGCGCGCTACCCCCTCCTTGCCATGAAGGTCGTCAGCATACATAAGCAAAAACTTGTCTTCGTTTTCGAGATGTGTTTTGCAAAGCTTGAGAGCATGCGCGGTACCAAGAGGCTCATTCTGCTCAACATATGTTACCCTCTTCCCTAAAAACTCGTCACCTAGAAAATCACGTATCATTTCTCGCCTATAGCCAACGACTACAACAACTTCATCAACAACACTTGGAAGAACATCCCAGATATGATGTATAAGTGGTTTCCCTAGAACCTCGACCAACGGCTTGGGACGTTCTAACGTGAGTGGATGCAACCGCTTCCCTTCTCCGGCGGCAAAAATAACTGCTTTCATATTGAAAACTATAATAGCAAAAAATACCCCGGTCTGCTATGTGATCTTCTTTACCATTTTTATAAACTGATCTCCACGATCAAATTCGTTTTTAAATACACCGAAACTTGCTGCGCCAGGAGACAGTAGTATAGTGTCTCCTTTTTTCGCAAAGTCGCACGCTGAAAGAATGGCATCCTTCATGTTGTCTACAATGTAAACAGGGTATGAAGTTCTTTTGGGGATAAATGATAGTAGCTTTTCGGTGGCGGCTCCTTCGATAAGTACAAGGCCTTTTACGGTTTTATGCACAAGCTTCGCCATGTCAGAGTAATCCAAATTTTTATCCGCTCCTCCTGCAATAAGTACGATGTTCTTTTTACTCTTTAGTCCGAGGGCCTCTAGCGCAACTCTATTCCCGTCTGGTGTCGTCGCAGTTGTATCGTTGTAGTATTTTATCCCACCTATAGTACGCACAAGCTCAAGCCTCCCTGGCACGCCAAGGAAGCTCTCGACCCCGTCCTTGATAGCTTTTACGGGTACATCGAGCTCCTGGCATACCAGGACGGCACAGGCGATATTTGCTAGATTGTGCTCACCAGGAATTTTAATCTTCCACGCCTTCGGTACTAGTGATTTTTTAGCAACTAATACTTCACTTTTAATCTTGCCTTTAAAACGAGCTTTAATTTCTTTTACAGCTTGCTCGCCAAGCACGAGCACCTCGTCATCTTTTTGGTATTTAAAAATGTTTGCTTTGTCTTCAAAATATTTCTGCATATCACCCTTGTAGTAGTTCAAGTGGTCATTAAGAAAATTCGTAAACACTGAAACATGAGGAGACACTTTTGCGTCACCAAAACCTTGCAGCTGCCACGAATCAAGCTCGAGTACGACGATGTCCCCTATTTTTGTTTTCTTGAGAAGCGGAAGTGTCGCCATGCCACGCACGTTGCCACCAACAAAAACATGATTCGGATATGCTTGCTCTAAAATGTGCGCAATAAGGTGTGTGACTGTGGACTTCCCTCTCGTACCAGTGACACCAACAATAGTCGCTGGTGTAAATTTCGCAAAGAGCGACGCATCCATTTCCACCGGTATTTTGTTTTTCTTCGCCTCGGCTATGTACGGTGAGTCGAGTGGTACACCGGCTGCTTTTATAACCATATCGCAATTCTTGAAATCCTTGAGTCTGTGCTCTCCAAGTACATAGCGAATATTTTTAAACTTCCTTAGTTGCTTCAAAGACGGCTCGAGTGCCTTCGCGTCCTTCATATCCGTGATCGTAAGCTCCGCGCCAAGCTCTGCAAGAAACTTTGCCACGTTGACCCCACGCCCCAAAAGCCCGAGTCCGAGCATCGTGATTTTTTTACCCGTAAAAAAAGTTTTGTATTTCATTTCGTCCATGTGCCAATCATAGCAGAAACTTGTAAAAATGAAGTAAAAAGACCGCTATTTATTTTAAATAAAAATAAATAGCGGTCTTTTTTTATTACTATTTTGTGCGCATGCCAAGACTAGCGCCCGAGGCGTGAATTTACTAATTCAGAAATAGAAGATCGTCATTATTGGGAAAATGCGAGGCTCGCAAGCATTCTCCGCTATGTTTTAAAATTTATATATCGCAAGCAACGTGCGCATGCCAAGACTCGAACTTGGGACCTCGTCATTATCAGTGACGCGCTCTAACCACCTGAGCTACACGCGCACGTTGCCGACGATATATAAATTTTAAAAGTAACCACCTGAGCTACACGCGCATATCAACACTTTGGAAATATACCAGAAAACCCCATATTACGCAACGAGAGTTGCAATAAGTTAATCGACGTGTTATAGTAGTGAGAGTAACAAAATCGATAGTTCCACAAAAAAAAATGAGGAGGTTGTATGAGAAGAATATTTGTATCGCACAGGCTGGCTGTGGCAATATTCGCAATAACAAGCAGAAATATTGCCGTTAGGCCGATATTGATTCCCCCGTCTTTAAACTGTATGATGTTGCGAATCAAACTCGTGAACAACATGAACTCGCCTGAATACAAACAAAGAAACGGTTGGTGCTTAAAATATGGGAAAGGTCGTAAAAATAGGCCACCAGCTCCACAACACATCAAGCGAGGCTGCAGACACAAATAAAAATATAATACCCAGCTCTGTAAAAGAGCTGGGTATTTTTATGCAACAATTTAAAAAAATTTGCACAATAAAAAAGAATGTGTTATGTTCGGAGAAGTCGTTCAAAAACGGTATTTTGATTGTTCTTTTATGAAGGAGGTATTATGAGTTTGTTGAAAAAGATATTATCCCCAATGATAGGGATAATTCCTTCTAGCTTAAGGCTTGGGAAAAACGGCAAGGGGCAGCATAGCCCACAACCAAAACAAAGTACAACCCATTACTCCTGCATGTTTGAGCTCCACGAGTACAACAAAAGGAAAGCTCTTTTGCAAAACAGCAAAATAGAACAATAGTAACTGGCCGACTCTTAGTCGGCTTTTTTCTTGCGAAGTTTTTTAAAAGGAGTAGTATAAAGAAGGCAAAGTTGCCTTGTACAAAAGGGAGAAATGTATGCGAATACGAAGTCTGCCACGTAACCGTGAAAATCGGTCGCGTAGTTGCACCCCTAGTCGTCCCAATCAAGAAGTGATCGAGAAGAAAAAATTGGCACGGCTCAAACCCTGGGTAAGGATAGCAATCGAAAAAGCCTGTGAGGCAGGAAAAGAGGCTGTCCGACGACAAGCGTTTTACATAAAAAAAGGTTGGGTCACTGCACCGCAGTCCCCTTTATAAGCAAAGTAAAAGCCGGGCACTCATTGAGTGTCCGGCTGATTTGTTTTGCGTAGTTGAGTTTCAACCACGCAAAACTTTTTTGAACCTTTTTGGGTCCACGAAGACCTTCTCGTATGACCCGCTCGTTGCATCGTCGCACGGCATTGGACCATTCGGTCCGTATGCGCGAACGCAATGGCCAGTATCTACTGAGACCTCAACCGTCGGACGATCGAGGTAAGCTCCTAGACCCAGGTAAACGATTGCAAAAAGAACAACTACAACTGCAAAAGATTTTTTGGTCATGACGACCTCCTTATTTGTTAAGATAAAACCAGCATATCACTTTATGTAATAAATGTCAAGCCCACAAAAAAGCCTGAATCAGTTTACGTCCAGGACGTGAATCTGGTGATTCAGGCTTTTTTGTGGGCTTTTTCAACTACAATATGTAAATCTTTTGTTTGGACTGCAAGAACACAAATTATTTTTGTGAGTATTCTTTCTTTTGTTCCGTTCTTCGCCTAACTTCACCGTCCGTTCTATAAAAGAACAGGCGATTAAGTTAGGTCTTGCGTACCAGTAACCCTTCTGATAAGGGAGTTCCTTTTTGAGATGAGAGAACTTTCATCTTATTTCTTTACAGAAATAACCGACCAATTCATTATACGCTCAACCAAGAATAAATTCTGTGGTCAATGGTATATTTTATATTTTGAATTGATTCACGACCAGCTTCCGCTAGCCGTGCCTTGTTACGACTTAGTCCTTGTTACCATGCTTACCTTAAGCCCATGCAAGATGGGATTTCGGGTACTCACGGCTCCCCTGACTTGACGGGCGGTGAGTACAAGACTTGAGAACGTATTCACCGCGGTATAGCTGACCCGCGATTACTAGCGATTCCAACTTCATGAGGTCGAGTTTCAGCCCTCAATCCGAACTGGGGCCACCTTTATTAGGATTAGCTCGGAGTTACCTCGTCGCGACCCGTTGTAGTGACCATTGTATCAAGTGTGCAGCCCAGGGTATCAAAGGGACATGCTGACCTGGCGTCATCCTCTCCTTCCTCCCCCGCCTCTGTTCACAAGCAACAAAATATATTTGCGCTTATGCACACAGGCGGGGGCAGTCTCGTCTGACACGTATAACAGACAACGAGGGTTGCGTTCGTTGACCCACTTAAGGGGACAGTTCAAACCACGAACTGACGACGGCCATGCATCACCTGCTCATAGATCCTTGCGGAGTTACCTAGTTTCTTAGGTCTTTCCTATGAGTTTCAAACCCTGGTGAGGTTCTTCGTTTACCATCGAATTAAGCCACCTGATCCACCGCTTGTGCAAGTCCCCGTCTATTCCTTTGAGTTTTAACCTTGCGGTCGTACTTCCCAGGCGGATATCTTAACGCGTTAGCTGTGCCACTCAGAGGGTCGATACTCCGAATAGCTAGATATCATCGTTTAGGGCGTAGACTACTGGGGTATCTAATCCCATTCGCTACCTACGCTTTCGTGTTTCAGCGTCAGAAACGCGCCAGTTTGCTGCCTTCGCTTTTGGTGTTCCCCATGATATCAACGGATTTCACCCCTACACCATGAGTTCCGCAAACCTCTCGCGCCCTCTAGTTATGCCGTTTCTCCCGCAATTCTCCGGTTGAGCCGAAGGCTTTGACAAAAGACTAACATAACAACCTACACACCCTTTACGCCCAATAATTCCGGATAACGCTTGGGGTACTCGTATTACCGCTGCTGCTGGCACGAGTTTAGCAACCCCTTATTCATGTAGTACTATCAAAACTTTCTCCTACATAAAAGATCTTTACATCCCGAAAGACTTCATCGATCACGCGGCGTCGCTCCGTCAGACTTGCGTCCATTGCGGAAGATTCTCGACTGCAGCCACCCGTAGGTGTATGGTCCGTGTCTCAGTACCATCGGTGGAGGTCAGCCTCTCAGCTCTCCTAAGCGTCATTGCCTTGGTAGGCCATTACCCTACCAACTAGCTGATACTGCACAGGCCAATCCCCAAGCGATAAATCTTTACCCTTGCGGGACTATCAAGTATTAGACTACCTTTCGGTCGCTTATTCCTGACTCGGGGGTTTGTACCTATGTATTACTACCTCGTTCGCAACTCCCCTTGCGGGGCGTTCTACTTGCATGCCTTATCCACGCCGCCAGCGTTCATCCTGAGCTAGGATCAAACTCTCTTAAAAAGAGCATTTGATTAACTCTCAAGAACGGAACAAAAGAAAAAATACTCTCTAATGTTCCCTTCGGAAATTATTACTCACTCTCTTCACTTAATCTGCTAAGAATTAAGTGAAGAGTTTTTACCCACCAAAATTTTCTGAAAGAAAACTTAGGCGGGCTAACTTGGACTTGCAATCCAATTTTTGTGAGCTTGCCTAGACCTGAAAAGTCGAGACAAGCTCTAGATGTTTACATATTGAGTTGTCAAAGGTCTCGTTGTCTCCAGTTGCCTGAAAACAAAAGCGCCTATCTCAAGCGCTCTGGCAGTATATACTTATGCCAAAAAGAAGTCAACCCCCAGTTAAATCCTTATGTTTTATATGGAAACTACAAAAATCCACGCTTTTACAGACTATTTTCTTGTTATTTTGACATTTCGTTCAAAACAAATATATAATTGCCATATGAATGAAAACTTAAACAACCAAGCAAACGAACAGGCTCACAATTACCTCCCTCAAGCGCATGCGCAGATAGAGCCAAGGTTTGAAAATTACACTGAAAAAACTGACTATTTTTTTAATATTGATAAACAAATCGATGATAAAGAAAGAGAGCTTACTGCCGCAGCAAGAGAGAGTATGGAAAATCCGATAGCCTCAAAAGAATCCTACACAAAACTTATGAGTGTGATTAAAAACGACATTGAAGAGTTGAGGCTCAAGAAGGAAAGGATGACGCACTCCAAAGAAACAATTCATTAGTAATTCGCATTAACAAACTAAAAAACGGGATTACTCCCGTTTTTTAGTTTGTTGTTTCATAAAACTTACCTCTTGCTTTGCCACTTCTCAAGCACGACAAGGAGCGGTGATGCGATGAATACTGATGAATATGTACCAATACCGATACCAATCCAAAGAATGAGAGAGAAGTCCTTGGTAGATGCGGGGCCAAAGAAGAACAGTGTGGCTAGCACGAGCATCACAGTAAGAGATGTGTTTATTGAGCGTGTGAATGTTTGCCTGAGCGACATGCCGACAGTTGTTGCGAAATCACTAGAAATACGGAGTCTCAAGTTTTCACGGATACGGTCGAATACCACGATTGTATCGTGCACAGATACACCCATAATTGAAAGCAGTGCAACAATAAAAAGTGTGTCTACTTCCTTGCCAAGCCATACAAACACGCCTGCTGGGACAATAATGTCATGCAAAAGTGTAGCGGTTGTAATCATCCCATATTTCCATGAAGAAATCGGTTCCGATACATGGCGAAATGCATAAGCAATAAAAATCACAATACCAAGAATAACGAGAATGATCGCATACCACGCCTTTACACGAAGCTCAGCCCCAACCGTTGGCCCAATAGAGCTAAACTTTTTTTCTTCCATCTTAAGGTCTTTGAATGCGAGGGTGCTTGTGAGATTTTGGCGGTCTACTTCTGATAGGGCGCGGGTCTTTATCATTACATCGTTCTCCCCTGCCATTTGGATGCGCGCTCCTTCGAAACCAGCTGTATTAAGAGCTGTGGTAAGTGTTTCAATATCAGGGCGCTTGTCATACGACACCTCAATAATAGAGCCACCCTTGAAGTCTATTCCTGCATTAAATCCTTTCGTTGCAATTGCATAGAACGAAAGAGCAATCGTGATGATTGAAATGATGAAGAAAATTTTTCTGTATTTTACTATGAACATATTATTTTAGTTTAAAGAAGCCGCTACCAAACAGAGTTCGTACCACTGCTCCGTGCCCGCTAAATGGCAATGCAAAAAGGAGTGTGCGCGAAACAGAGATCGCTGTGAACATTGATACAATAACACCAAGGCCAAAAACAAGCGCAAAGCCCTTGATCAGACTGGTTCCAAACCAGAAAAGAATGACTGCTGTGATGATGCTTGAAATATTTGAATCACGGATAGATGTCCATGCGCGAGCAAATCCCTCACGGATAGCATCATGTACTCCGTGTCCCTTGCGAAGCTCCTCTTTTGTGCGCTCGAAAATAAGAATATTCGCATCAACCGCCATACCCATCGAGAGAATGAAGCCAGCGATACCAGCCGCAGTGAGAGTAACACCCATAAACTTGAATAGTGCGAGCATTATCACGACGTAGATTGCAAGCGCAACCACAGAAACCAAACCAGGTAGACGGTACCATAGAACAAGGAATGCGGCGACAATAACAAGCCCCCACACTCCTGCCCATACGCCTGCCATGAGCGCCTGCGCGCCAAGTGGCGCTGAAATTGTCTGTGTAGAAAGAAGGTCAAGCTTGTCGACTGGAAGCGCGCCAGAGTTTAGACGACCAACGAGTGTTTTTGCTTCCTGTGCTGTAAATTTACCTGTGATCTGCGCCTTGCCTCCTAGAATCGCCTCACGAACTACCGGAGCAGAAATTGGGTCTGGATTACCAAGTTCGCGGTCGAGATAAATGGCAATTGTCTTGTTAACATTTTCTTTTGTAAGCTCCGCGAACATATCTGAACCCTGCTTGTTAAATACAATAGATACAATTGGCTCACGTGTTGTTTGGTCAAATTCTAAAACTGCGCGCTCGAGAAAACGGCCGTTGAGATCTGTTGCAACATATGGTCCAGCAAGAAGCTCTGCTGAAATAACGAGTGGTTTCCCTGCCTCCTTGTCTGCATTAAACTTCTCGACTGCCTTGTTGTACGCATCAAGCTCTTCTTTTGAACGCTCTTTCATAAACTCGAGCTTTGGTGTCTGGCCAATCATATCAACGGCCATCTTAACGTCAGTGATACCTGGTAGCTCCACAAGAAGACGCTCCTCCACGGGACCTGTGATACCACCCTTCTCTTCAATCTGAACAATAGGCTCAGAAACACCAAATGTGTTGATGCGACGCTCAATAACATCACGAAGAGCATCCATAGCATTTTTTACCTCGCCTGGCTTTATAGACGAAACATCCGCTTGATACACAAGCTGAACTCCTCCAGAAAGGTCGAGCCCGAGCTTAAATGGGAACTTTTCTGCAAATGTTTGACCGAGAACAGTTTTGCCTTCATGAAGTTTCGGTTCTGAAGCATAAATAAAATACCCAATTCCTGCGCCAATAATTAAAAGAAGTAATGCCCCGATGCGTGTTTTCCACATAATAGCCAAAAGTATACCCTTTTTTACCTACTTTGCAATAGGAGGTTTTGATGTGGGATAAACCTTGCTCGTCATAGAAGAGATGAGGTCGTGGAGTGTCGTACCTATTGCATACCCAAGAAAAAGCCCAGCAAGGATATCGATAGGCCAATGAATACCCGCAGAGATGCGCGCCATACCAATGAGTACAGCAGAAATGCCAAAGAAAACAGCGAGACGCTTGTGATAAAACCAAAGTGATGATGCGAGAGCCATAAAAAATGTTGCATGGCCAGATGGAAATGCGTAACCACTTTCTATAACGAGAGGTTTTATTGAAGCCACAGCATCAAACGGTCGAAGGGTATGAAATACATCTTTAAAAAAGTGCGCGATGAACCAAGCACTTACTGCTGTGGTGCCAACAACAAAAAGATCTCTCACGCCTTTCTTTGGATTGTCGCGATGCTTGAAAAGATAAATAAAAAGTACAAAAAGAATTATCAATCCATACCATTCTGCAAAAAAATGAATACAAAAGTCTAACGCATAGCTCTTATGCGCAAAACTATAAAAGAAATTGAAGATTGTTTCGTTCATATTGTTTACATAGGCCTCGCCTCTGGGTGCCCAGAGGCGAGGCCTATGCGATCTCATGCCTTCACTTGAAGCGCATCTGCTTCATAACGCCCTGAATTTTTTACAAAAGCCTCGCCAGATTCGTATTTATATTTGAATCCGTACTGTTTTGTAATTTTTGAACCATCTACTGCTATTGGGTACGAGTAGCCCTTCCAGCTACCTTTTGATGTAGGGATGCGCCCGCGTGTGATATGCCAGAACCAAAAAAATGCCAAGCGCGCCATCCACGGCTGTATAGGAAGCATGCGCTTCCCTACAGCCTTTGCCATATCTGGTCCTAGGACTGCAGGTCCTGGAGGTGCAGCATTGAATACTTCATAGTCACCCTTTAAATCATTAAATGAGAAAAGTCCCACCATATCGGTAATGTCATCCTCGTGTACATATTGACGAAGCCATTTTGGAGTAACTGGCACCCAGGAAACCATGAGCGACACCATATCATAAACAAATGATTTCTGGCCTTTTAGAGACCCAGATAGAGCCGATTGTAGCCCAAAACGAATGCGCGCATAGCGTCCGCGCGGGCCTGTGATAGCAGCGGGACGAATGATGAAAACTTGTAACCCAACGTTCGCCTTTTCTTTTGATTGCTTGAATGTATTTGAAAGATTTTCCTCAACGACACGCTTTTCCTCAGCATACAAGTAGTCGGTCTTTCTAAACGGCTCTGCTTCGGTGAAGAAATGGTCGATGGTGTTGTCTGGATACGAGCCATATGAAGCCACTGTAGAAAAATAAATAAGTTTCTTCACACTTGGCAAAGAAAACGCAAAATCAAAAATAGCCTGCGAGCCATCTACATTCCACTTCCACTGTTTCTCCTTGTCTCCGTACATCTCACGAATTTGCCAAGCAGTGTGAACAACGATATCAGGATTTTTTGATCGTACTTTTTCGTGCCATGTGTCGTCTGAGGTGTTTGCGGTAATGTAGGTGATTTTTGGATTCGTAAGAAAAATCTCAGGCTCTGCTTCTTTGTCCAAGCAAATAATCTCTTTTACATCAGGACGCTTTGAAAACTGCTCTGCGAGCATCGCACCAACATACCCCGCCCCACCAGTAATAAACATAGTTAATCCTTTTTCCATATCTCAACACTCTACCATAATTATTTAAAAAAAGAGAAAAGCCCCATTGTGTGGGGCTTTTTGTAAAGTGCCTGCTGTTTTTATACAAGCTGGCACGGTTGTATGCTGATCTCGATACTGTGAGAATGAACCAGAGTCTCTTCTGGAAGTTTTCTTTCGACCTTCCAGTCAAACGATACGACCGGTACCAAGCCATCTTTTTTCTGGCCCGCAACGTGATAGAAACATCCCCCGACATCATCGCCACCTACTGCTTCTTCGAAGCTCTGCCCTGGGATACGAAAAGCGCTTCCTGGACCAAGGCTACTGAGAGCAACTGTCCGTTCTGCCTTTTTTGCTGCGGAAAATCTGACACCTTCTGGATTTGGCATATCATCCTCCTGATTTAATTGAAAAGTACAAAAAGAAAAAGAAAAGCTTTCGCTATTTCTAATGCTAATGATAACACGAAAATGTAAAATTTGCAAGCCTCTTCCCACGAGTACATAGGGTGGTCCTATGTAAATTATTTTCCGGTTCTTGAAAGCAGTGTCTTTACCGTTTTGAGTGAAATAATAAGGTCCAAAATGAACGAACGATTCTTTAAATAATATAGATCATACGCGAGACGTTCGCGTGTCTCCTCTAGAGACTGAGGAGCAATATCCTGCTTGATCTGCGCCCACCCAGAAAGACCAGGCTTGATGAGGTTACGCACGGTGTAATACGGAAGCTCTTGTGCAAGCTTTTTCCCCATAGCAACAATGTCTGGGCGTGGTCCGATGAGTGAAATATCCCCACGAACAACATTCCAAAGTTGAGGAAGCTCGTCTATACGGCTTCTGCGCAAAATTCGGCCAGTGCGTGTAATGCGGTCGTCCCCATCGGTCACCCATTTACCACTATCACTCCCACGCATGCTACGAAATTTCCAAAGATTAATAATGCGATTACCTTCTCCTATGCGTTCCTGAGTTATAAAAATAGGTCCACCATCCTCGAGCTTGATAGCAAGCATGACAAATGGATACAGAAGCAAAGACACCACACCTAAAGCGCCAGCCGTTACGACATCCATCATTCTCTTTAGCGTATCGTACATCGTGTGTGGCGAAAATGAAATATTTTCAAGAAACCAATTATAACCAACGAGCGAAAGCGGGATGCGGTCAAAAACCTCCTCATACACCTTATACATATCCAAGAAGCGCACATTTGAGAAAATTAGATTATATAGCGACGGCAAGATCATTTCTGCCTTTTCGTGTTTTAAATCAATAACAATCGATGTGACCCCCTCGCTATACACTTTTTCAATGACCTCCTCTTGAAATGCAATGCCGTCAAGCTGGTTTAGGTTCACAGACGAAACAAACTTTAGATTATACCGCTCATTACCATTCACCTCCTCCTTGAGTTCTTGCATTTCCGATCCTGCAGACGAATCACTAGATTCGCTCTTGAAGCTTGTGTCTCGCGTTCCCGCTCGACCAGCACCTATAAGGATCGCATTTTCACGATTACGAAACCCGAAGTGAGGGACCAATGACACGCGCCAAAAAACAATAAGCAAAAAAGAGACAACAAGATACACAGCCAGAACTATTTTTGGGGTTATGCCAAACGAAGGGATTAAATAGAAGAACACGACGGCGAGGAGACTGTTTGCAACCTGAGTATTCAAGATTAGAGACGGAAGTTTCCCCTTAAAAACAAGTGTATGCTTTTCATAAAGCCCCGCAACAAAAAAGACAAATGTCCACAACAGAAATAAGAAGGAAAATGGCGCCCAGTGTGTAGCAAGCAGATTCCCAGATGGTATTGCCCCATAGCGAATCGCCAGAGCAAGCCAGAGCGCCATAGAAAATGCCAGCAAGTCCCCAGCAAACAATATGATGGGTTCGCGCCTATTAAAGATTTCCATAACCTAAACATCCTAGCATAAATGGGTTATAATTCCAGGGCCGTGAGCAATAATCTAAATAAAACAAAAGTTCTTTTTGTAATCACCAAGTCAAACTTTGGCGGGGCGCAGAAGTATGTTTATGACCTAGCGACAAACATGCCAAAAGACAAATTTGACATTGCTGTCGCGCTTGGAGGGTCTGGGTTGCTGGCTCAGAAACTTCAAGAAAAAGGTATTCGTGTTTTGGCGATTTCTTCTCTCACGCGAGACCTAAACACCACCAGCGACTTATCTGCATTTTTTGAGCTATTTGCAATTTTTCGCAATGAAAAACCAGATATTGTGCATTTAAATAGCGCGAAGGCGGGCGGCGTGGGGGCCCTCGCCGCCCGCCTCTGTGGTGTCCATAAGATCATCTTCACTGCTCACGGTTGGGCATTCAACGAAGAGCGTCCATTTTGGCAAAAGTTGATCATTAAATTTTTCTCATGGATTACCATGATTCTTTCACATAAAACTATTGCGGTTTCTGATGCTGTGAAAAATGACATAAAAAACTGGCCCCTAATAAATGATAAAATTGTAGTTATCAAAAACGGGATAAAAGAGCCGAAATTCTACACAAAAGAAACCGCTCGCGAAAAACTTTTATCGCTTGTGGGCGCGCCACATACACCAGACACTTTTATCATTGGCACTATCGCAGAGCTACATAAAAGTAAGGGGCTTCAGTACGCCATTGAAGCGTTTGCGGATCTCGCGCAAATAGACTCAAATCTGCGATACTTTATACTTGGTGGTGGTGATGAAAAAGAACACCTAGATATGCTTGTAAGGCACTATGGGCTTCAAGAGCGAGTGTTCTTAGTGGGGTTCATTGAAGATGCGGCTCGATTTTTGCCAGCTTTTAATGTATTTATTCTACCATCCACAACGGAAGCTCTTGGTTTAGTTCTTCTCGAAGCTGGGCACGCGAAACTGCCAGTAATCGCCTCCAATGTAGGTGGAATCCCAGAGATTATTGAGGATGGTATAACAGGGATTCTTGTGCCCCCGCGCAATTTAAAAGGTCTTGCAGATGCAATTAAAAAACTAATTGAGTCCCCTGCTCTGCGTATGTCACTCGGCACTGCACTGCACAAAAAGGTAAATAGTACCTTTTCATCAGAAAAAGCGTTATCCACAACACTCACTCTTTACGAAAAAAAGTAGTGGTGTATAATTAAACGTATGCAAGATATAGAATTTGAAGAAGAAAATAGTTACCAAATAAAAGACGTTGTTGTAAAACAATCATTTATGAAGAGTATTTTATCAAAAGTTGGAATAAGCGACCCAATGACTGCAAATTATGTACTTATTGGTATTGCTGTAGTTTTTTTTGGCATTACCATTTTTATGTACGCTGGTCTGCTCGGCAATGAAGCTGATGTGATTTTAACCTCTAGTCTACAATAATATGAATTATCATAATTACAATAAAAAATCACGTGGCGGCTTTACACTCATTGAGCTCCTCGTTGTTATTGCAGTCATCGGTGTGCTCTCGGGCGTTGTACTACAGAGCCTACAAGGAGCAAGGTACAAATCACAAAATGCAACTCGCCTATCTGACATTGACCAAATAGACAAAGCTATACAGCTATATCTAACGAAGACAAGCGCTTCTTTGCCTATTACCGGCACAGGACCAGTTGCTGTGTGGCAGTGTATTGGTCTTACAAGTGGAACATGCTGGAGTGGTGGATACGGGCCCGCTACAAACTTAAACGCTGCACTCGCTGGTAACATTTCAAAAATTCCAAAAGATCCATTTCTCACAACAGGTAATGGTGATTACTATCTTTACAGCTCTAACTATACTAGTACACATGGGCTTGGTTCATACCTAGCCTGGTTTTCCTACAACATAGGATCAAAACCCTGTGGTAGAGGGTATACAGTTGGCACACCAACTGCTAGTGGATACCAACAGTGCTTACTCTTTGTTGGTAAAAACTAGACCCCTAAAAACTCATGGGAAAGAGCGCTTCGGTGAGCTGGCCGAGCGCTTTTTTTCATACTTACAAGAAGACCTAGAGCAATAAACTCGACGAGAAGGTGCGACCCACCGAAGCTCATAAACGGTACCGTAACTCCAGTTACCGGTAAAAGCCCTATCGTCATACCTATGTTCACCACAAAATGTGAAACTATAAACACAGCGACCCCAGCTCCGTATAGCATTTCAAAATTTGTTGCGCCAACCAAAGCTATCATTAAAATACGCCAAACAATAAGTGAAAAGAGCCCAAAAAGTATAATGACACCAACGAGCCCCCACTCCTCAGCAAACGCTGAGAAAATAAAGTCTGTTTGATATTCTGGGAGAAATCGTAAATGCGACTGCGTCCCATACCCTACCCCTTTACCAATAATCTGCCCTGACCCAACAGCTATTGTCGACTGATACACGTGATACCCTGTACCACGAATATCTGCCAGTGGATTTACAAAGGTCATAATGCGAGCTTTTTGATATGGCTCAAAAACTGAGGTCCAAAGCCCTACAAAGGTTATTGCTCCTACAAGAAAAACAAAAGCGAGGTGTTTTTTTGAAACACCTGAAACCAAAATCATACCAAACCAAATTAAAAAAATTATCATCGCCGAACCAAAGTCTGGCTGTAGAAGAACGAGTGCAAACGGAATAAATGCGTAGATTCCTGAAACAATAATATGGCGGAAATGTGCAATCTCAACATGACGTCGGGAAAAGTATTTTGCGAGAATAAGTATTAGAATAAGCTTCATCCCCTCCGCAGGCTGAACAGCAAACGCGCCAACTGTAAACCAGCTCTGTGCCCCCTTTGCAACATGTCCTATGCCAAAAAGGACTAGGAGCAATGCGCTCATTATGACAAATAATGCTACTAGTACGTCTGTGCGCTTGAGCATATCAGTATCAATTCGTGTTGCAAGAAGAAATGCTCCGACCGCTACGGCGAACGAAATGAGTTGTTTTTCAAAAAACAAATTTTTCTCTACAAACGAATTCATCGTGATTAGGCCGAAAAAAACTATTGCACTGGAAGCTAAAACAAGCACCCAGTCGATGGATGTTTTTCGAGAAAAAATTTCACTAACGAGCCTAATTACTTTCATGAGTGTATTATGTTCCTACCTTTTACAGAAGTGAGCGATATCTCTTGTGTAAGGACTTGCGAGTGGTCACTATTCTACAAACACAGCTCGTGGAGTAACAACAATTTCTGTAATAAAGTTTTCTGGCTTACACACTGTTTCGGAAATACTTTTGTAAATACTCTTTAAACTTTCTGCTGTCGGAGCATTGAAATAGTGTGTTGGGCTGGTTGCGATACTATCGCGAAGAAAGGCTTCATTGATATTGTTACCCAACCCTATTGTGTATATCTGCACACCACTGCCTTTAGCGTCTCTTGCTATCAAAGCTGCGTATTCTTCAGCATACGCCTCGTTTTTAGAATTTGCAGGGTCTATAGGACGATTTGAAACTCCGTCCGTGAGAGCAACAATGATCTGTTTTGCATTTTTTGTATGACGCTCGCTACCAATCTCAGAGAATGCAGATTTGAGTGCGTCTCCAAGATTTGTATACTGCAAAGACCCCTTTTCAATGGCGATTCCTTCTGTCACCAATTTTACCGCATCGTGATCTGTCGAGAGACCATGGTCAATCGGATTTGAAGCTGTGACAGCAAATGAAACTATGCCAACCTTGTCAGTAATATCTGCGGACTCCACATAAGCACTGGCGGCATTTTTTGCCGTTGTGAGAGGTTCTGGTGGAGTTTTACGCCCAACATCCATACTACCAGAACGGTCAAATACTAGCATAGTATCGACCGGAGTTGTACAAATCCCCCCTTTTGGGTTTTTTGTAAAACGATTCGGCCATGTAAAAAATATATTTTGCTCTCCCCCTCGAGAAATCTTTTCAACGTATGTTTTCGAAACGGCAATAGGGCGACGAAGAGGGTCATATATAATGGCACTGAGTGTTAGATTTGTAACATCATTTACTAAATCTGTATTCACGAGAACTGCGTCAAAGCGTGGTTTTGTGTCAGCATTTTTAAGAATTTGATTTTTAGTTACAACAGTATATGGCGCGCTCGTGGCCTTGAACCATTGGTTTAGGTCGTTATCATTGAATGAAACTTCTGTGTGATCTACAATACCAGAAAATGTCACTCCTGTTTCAAAAAGAAGTACGCGAGATCCTGGCGCAAGCTCTGTAGAACCACCTGTCTCAGCAAGGATTTTGTTCGCGCTATCAAATACGCGAATTGTATACCGTACGTTTTTGACCCCAGCGTTTATGTTCACATTTTCAACGTACGCCGCAAGGTCGTATGTATTTCCGTTTATAGGAAATGCTTTTGCCCATACTATTCGTGGGGCTTTTACGTTTACGGAGCACACGAGAGCGCACCCGCCACCGCAATCAATCCCCGTTTCCGCTCCATTTTGTTTTTTGTCAAAACATGTTGGTGTCTCACGCAACAAAAGGTATGTTGGATACGACGCTAGCAACACGACAACGATAGCAACTGCGAGTGAATACAAAATTTTTCGTTTTTGAGACCATTCCATACGGTACATAATACCACACGGGGAACGATGGGGACAATTGGGACAAGGGGGAACAATTAACAGAAAACAAAAAAGGCGACGCTTACGCGTCGCCTTTTTTGTTTTTACGATTGAATGCTTAGTTCTGGCGGCAAGCTACTTTCCCCTTGCGAGTATCATCGCCGCAACTGCGCTTAACTTCTGAGTTCGGAATGAGATCAGGTGTGACCACAGCGCTGAACCACCAGAACTAAATATTCAATCGTGATTTTTTGTACATCACC
>Ga0209211_10001390_pt1 | contig 45933 bp, 62 predicted proteins | sample RifGroA2_FD_183992 | JGI IMG/M metagenome (GOLD analysis project Ga0209211, IMG submission 183992) | Groundwater microbial communities from Rifle, Colorado, USA - Groundwater A2 (SPAdes) (version 2) | ecosystem: Environmental > Aquatic > Deep subsurface > Groundwater | place: Rifle, Colorado...
GCTATCAATTTATCTCCTGGCCCTACTTCGAGAGGCTCATCTTCCTGGCGAAATTGTTCTTGTTCATGAGGATAGTAACTTCCCTTTTGGTCTGGCCTAAGAGCATCAAGTCTAAAATTGGGATTAATACCCATCATAAACCTCTCGAACCTTCTATTTGCGGCAAATATGCTTCCCTTCTCTTTTACTTTGGGTCTTATTGGTCCTACGAACCACTTAGGAATCGCTGTCGTCATAGTCTCAACTGCGCCTGAAACTCTCCATTTTTCCCATTGCCGAGAATTATCAACATTCCTCTTACTCTCGTTCATATTAGCGACATTATATCAGGAAATTTTAATTTTTCCTAATTTCGCAAGATTAGTCTTAAAAAAAGACAACGCTATAGCTACGATTCTCGAATTATTACTTTAATAATATATATTATTAAAGTATTTGCCTAAACACTGTATTTTGATCAAGAACTTTTAAAAACAACTTCCTCAGCTTGCACTATAATGATACTTATCATTATAGCGATTCACACATGACCAAATTATCGCCAACCCCGAAATATACTTTGACTAATTTATAGTAATTATCAAAATGTCAAATTGGGAGAAAAATGGATAAATAAAATAACATAGCTTTTTTCCAAAATCAACCCAGGAGATTAAATATTTTGTGGTAGAATAAAAATGTGCAAATAGAGTTTTTGGTTATTGGAATTTTAATTTTTCTAGGATTTTTAATAACTGCTTATTTCCTAAGCAATAGGATTTCAAATCTTCAAAATAATAAAGCTGATGCCTCACTTCTGGAATGGCTGAAAACCATGCAGTCAACCATCGATTCTTCTTCAACCCACATGGTCAAAACTTTACAGGAGAATTCCAAGCAACTAAATCAACGCCTGGATACGGCAGCAACTGTAATCCGTGACGTAGGTAAAGAAGTTGGGCAAATGAGCGAGATTGGACGCAGCATGAAAGAACTTCAGGATTTTTTGAAAAGTCCGAAACTCAGAGGAAATATAGGAGAACAGGTTTTGAAAGACCTTATTTCTCAAATGTTCCCCAAAAACAGTTTTCATATTCAATATCAATTTAAATCCGGAGAAAGAGTAGACGCGGCAATCCAAACAGATGCGGGAATTTTGCCGATTGATTCAAAATTTCCAATGGAAAATTTCCAAAAAATGGTTAAGGCAGAAAGTAAACTTGACAAAAACTTGTTCGAAAAAGAATTTTGTAAAGATGTTAAAAGGCATATCTCTGACATTGCAAAAAAATATATTTTACCCGAAGAAGGAACCATGGACTTTGCCCTAATGTATGTACCAAGCGAATCCGTATATTACGAATTGGTTCAGATGCTGGAGATCATGGATTTTGCCAAACAATCCCGAGTCTACCTTGTTTCCCCAACCACTTTATACGCTCATCTTCAGACAATTTTACTTGCTTTTGAGGGTAAAAAAATAGAAAGCAGGTCCCGTGATCTTTTCAAAATGCTTCGGGCATTGCAAGTGGATTTTCATAAAGTTGAGGAAAACATGGTTGTTTTGGGAAAACATATTAATAATACTTCTTCGCAATTTAATAATGTAAATACGGGTTTTTCTCAAATCGGCCAGAAAATCAATTCGACCAAAAGCTTAGATGCATAGCTTTGTGATAAAATAGCCGCATGGCAGAAAATAAAACTTTAAATCCTCAACAGATTGCAGCAATCAAGCATCTTACGGGTCCGCTTTTAATCATTGCAGGCGCCGGAACAGGCAAAACTACCGTAATTACCGAGCGCATAAAATATCTAATTCTTGAAAAAAATGTGCTCCCTACTCAAATTTTGGCATTAACTTTCACGGATAAAGCAAGCCATGAAATGGAAGAGCGCGTTGATGTGGCCATGCCTTACGGATACACTCAAATGTGGATCTCTACCTTTCATGCTTTCTGCGACAGAATTCTGCGTAATGACGCTCATGCGATCGGACTTGATCCTGGATACAGATTAATCTCCGAAGCCGAATCTATTCTTCTTCTTAAGAAAAATATTTTCGAAATGGAATTAAATATTTTCAGACCTCTGGGAAATCCAACCAAATTTTTAGACGCCCTTTTAATCCACTTCTCAAGATTAAAAGACGAAGACGTCTCGCCAACTGACTATCTTAAATGGATTAAACAGCAAAAAATAACAGGAGAAACAGAACAATATTTGGAGCTGGCAAATGCGTACAAAAAATATGAAGAATTAAAAATAAAAGAAGGAGTGATGGATTTTTCCGACCTCATTTCCAACACCTTATTGCTGTTCCGAACAAGAAAAAATATCCTAAAGAAATATCAAGAACAATTCAAATTTATTTTGGTTGATGAATTTCAAGACACCAATTATGCCCAAAATGAACTGGCGATACTTTTAGCTGGAGACGACAAAAATATTACCGTAGTTGCGGACGACGACCAATCAATTTACAGATTTAGAGGCGCGGCTGTTTCAAATGTTTTACAATTCAAAAAAAGTTTTCCAAAAGCAAAAGTTGTGACTCTTAATAATAATTATCGATCCACCCAGCCGATTCTGGATGCCGCTTATGCATTAATTCAGCATAATAATCCCAATAGGCTCGAGATAGTTGAGGGCATTGACAAAAAACTCAAAAGCCATTCCACCGCAACCAAAAGAGATATTGAAGTAATTCATGAAATAAGAAGCGAGGATGAAGCGGATAAAATCGCGAGAATCATCAAAGAATTAACTGAAAAAAAATATCAATATAGAGATATTGCAATTCTGGTCAGAGCAAATAACTACGCTTCCCTTATTGCAACCGCATTGCAGAGACATAGAATTCCCTTTCAATTCTTAGGACCCGGCTACCTATTCCAACAAGAAGAAATAAAAGATTTGATTGCCTACCTTGCTTTTCTTACCAATCTTTCGGATTCTGTTTCTCTTTTCAGAATTCTTTCAATGGATGTTTTTAACATTCCCTATATTGAACTTAACTATCTTCTTAATTTTGCCAAAAGAAAAAATCTTACTCTGTTTGAGGCGCTTTTTAATGCTGAACAATCATTTTTAAAACCTAAAACTCAGGAAAAGCTGATCAAGTTCAGGGAAATGGCCGTAAGACATTTGGGAAAAAGCAAGAAAGAAACAGCCGGACAAATTCTTTATTATTTTCTAGTTGACTCAAGGCTTTTTGAAACGCTTAATTCCACAGATTCAATTAGAGAAGAACGCAGGATCCAGAATATTGCCAAGTTTTTTGACAGGATTAAGAGTTTTGAAACCGAACGGCCTGACAGCAATATCTTTACCCTTTATGAATGGCTTAATCTCATGCTGCAAATGGGAGACAGTCCCACAGCTGCGGATGTAGACGTGAAAGACAGAAACGTGGTAAATATTTTAACCGTGCATTCGTCAAAGGGTTTGGAATTTAAAGTTGTATTCCTGGTAAATCTGGTAGCAGACCGTTTTCCGTCGCGGGAAAGAAGTGAAAAAATTCCGCTCCCCGATGAAATTCTTAAGGAAAATGTATCAGGCGATAGCGATTTTCATTTGGAGGAAGAACGAAGACTTTTCTATGTCGGAATGACTCGTGCAAAAGAAAGATTATATTTTACGCTAGCTTCTTATTATGGAACCGGAAAACGTCCAAGAAAAACATCTCCTTTTGTCTATGATGCCCTTCCAAAACTACTAAAAAAGGAAACAAAAAATATCACTCAACAATTATTTCTTCCTGAAATTCTCTCTGTTTATCAAAATCAGGAAGAAAAACAAGAAGAAAAAGTTCCTCTCAAATTAAGCTACATTACTTTTTCAAATCTTCAGATGTTTGATATTTGCCCGCTACACTACAAAGCAAAAGTAATTTTCAATCTCCCGACCCCAACTGCATCCGTCCAAAGCTTTGGTATCTCTATCCACAATGCTTTATACAATTTTTACAAACAAATTAATGAAGGAAACAAGCCATCACTTGAAAAACTACTTGAAATACTTAAGAAAGAATGGATAAGCGAAGGATATTCGAACAAGAAGCATGAACAAGAACGTTTTTCTCAGGGAGTTAAAATTTTGGAAGAATTTTACAGAACGGAATTTATAACTCCGATAAAACCGTTGGGGATTGAAATGCCTTTTTCTTTTGTTCTAAAAAATGGTGTAAAAGTTTTTGGCAAGATTGATAGAATAGATAAAAAAGGATCGGGCATTGAAATAATTGATTACAAAACCGGCGCGGATAATCCGAAAGCAGAAAAAGCGCATAAACTACAATTAGCCATGTATGCCCTGGCGGCAACACGGATAAAGGATAATCTTTTAAACCGCCGTCCCGAAGATATTACCTTATCGCTTCATTTTCTGGAAGGAAATACTAAAAAAACTATGAATTTTAAGCAGGAAGATTTAGACAAATTAGAACAGGAGCTGATTGAAAAAATTACGGAAATTGAAAAAAGTGACTTTAAATGCAGTAAAAATGTTTTGTGTGTTAATTGCGAATATAAAATCCTCTGCAATACCAATTAATCTTTTGCAAAAGCAACTCTTTTTTTAGTATAATACTTTTAGCTTTTATGTATAGAATTTCTGCTTTTATCAGTTATTCCTCAAAAGAAAAAGTTATAGGTGGAAAATTTAAATCATGTCTAGAAAATTTCTGCGGATATGAAGCGTTTATAGCCCACGATGACATACTCGGATCTACAATATGGGAAGATGAAATTATTAAATCTATAAAAAATGCCGACTTCTTTATGCCCCTTATCTCAAAGGAGTTCAAGGAATCTCCCTTCACAGACCAGGAAACCGGAATAGCGGTCTGCCTTAAGAAAAAAATAATACCTATTAAGCTTAGCGAAATAAATCCCTATGGTTTTATTGAGAAATATCAGGCGCTTCAATATAAAAATGACGTAAATAATCTTGCTTTGACAATTGCTCAAATTGGGCTAATTTATGAGCCTAAATCTTCTTATCACCAAAAAGCTCTTAATTCTATTGTCTACGCTTTTTGTGAAAGCATGTCTTTTGAAGTTGCAAATGCAACAATTCAAATTTTGTGTAAATGTAATGATTTATCCCCTAATCAGTTGACACAAATCGTAAAAGCGATAAAAACTAATTCTCAGATTGAAAATGCCTATGGTTTAAATGCGTTAAAAGAATGCCTACGCAAAAACTATAAAATATCTATTGACTAACCATATTGACAAAGTGTAATATAAAATTAATATGAAATCTACGAAGCATAAAGATACAAAAGAACAATATGAGAAAATTGTAAAACTTGTTGAAAAAGCTGAAAAAGCAGCGGAAAAATTTGTTCAGAAAAGCATGAGTATTAGCCCCCAACCTCAAATAAAATACTTCTAGCTAGTCCCTTTATGAAGGTTATGATTACTTATTTTAAGTCGTGGCTCTGTTTAAAATATTCCCTACTAACCAATATTTATAATTATTTATATTGAAATATTTGTATTGCTTAGGGTAAAAATTTTCAGCATAACCGTTCTTTCTTATAAACCATTTTAGTTCATCAAATTGCTCTTTGTCAGCCTCTGATAAATTGTCCTTCACAATATAGCAATGGGGAATACCGGGCATAGTTTTTGCAAATGTCCATTTAGAATTTTCGATAAGTTGTCTTAACTGATTTGAAAGTTGATCAATTGTAAACGTTTTTAAATATTTCTTCGTACAGATATATTCCCTAACTAATTCAGTCACTGTATTTTCATTTATAGCTCTATTTCTATTGATGCAATATTGTGTTTTAAACCAGTCTAATAATTCTTTTTTGCCCCTGCTTGAGTTGCAACTACCACAACAGATAGCTACTGTTGATGAGTCAAAAATAATTGATTTATTCCAATAAAATGGCCCATCTTTATTTAAATGTTCTATTGTCGCCTTATCCTTGGAAACACCTTTCGCATGAGAATATTCTTCCATTGCCTTATGACAATATACGCAAGCTTTATCTCTTGCCCTAATCTTTTTCAATTCATCCTCAGGAATACCATATTTGTTGGACATAGAATTTTTACCTAAATTTCGAAGTTTGGAAAATTAAAAATGCTCTAGGAAGGATGTAAGCCAGATTCTGTTTTAATCCGAATCTATCTCGTTTGCGATCTATATCGCATACGCCACTTTTTAGGTGATGCCTTTCTTTGATGCGCGTCCCGCCAAGCGGGACTCCCGTAAAGATGGTCAAGCGCATCGTTCGAAAGTTGCAGCAGGTGGGATTACCTTAAACCTGCACCGCATGGTGCGGGTCGTTTCACTCATCAACCATAATCTTGCGATCTTAGGTTAACGCTCGTCTCTGTGGTTCTCCCTTTGAGTCAATTCTCGCAGGGTGTTTGTTAAATTTCTTTACAAACCACCAGCTATTTCTAGTCGGGGCTTACGCCCCATCCCCGTCCTTACACCTGTCTGGACTTTCCTCCCGAACAAGTTTTGCTTCGCAAAATTTGCGCGGGTAACGGATCTTCTTCCTAGAGCAGGTGTATTTTAGTACATCTACGACTTAAAAACAAGGTACGTTCAGTTTGCATGAACGTACCAAGGTGCAATCATGCAGCTGATTGTACCAAGTTTTATCTAACTGCCTTTTTAAGCGTCTTGCCCGGAGTAAATCCAGGCGCTTTTCGTGCTGCTATAGTTATTTTCTCCCCGGTCTTTGGATTGCGACCGATCCTCTGAACTCTTTGGCGAACAGAAAAAGTTCCAAATCCTGTAATCACTACTTTCTCTCCCCGTTTCAAAGAATCTCGAATAGAGTTTATAACCGCTTGAACAGCATCTCTGGCTGCTTTGTTAGTTAAATTTGCTTTTTTAGCAACAACTTCTATTAATTCTCTTTTTGTCATTCTTTTTTCACCACCCTTCGCCCTCCGAAGCTTTAAGCGAAGGAGGGTTTCGCTCGTATTTTCAAACTAAACTCACTTTTTTCTATGTTTAGCTTAAAAATACAATGAAAACAACATTATGTCAATATATCAAATTTTTATTGAAAATTAAACTGAGGTTTCCGAAGAGACGGCGCGGAATTCGCGAATTGCTGTAACCTTAACTTCTCCCGGAACTGCCAAGGAATGGCTTACTTCTTCCCTTATTTTATTTGCGGTTATTGTGGTCTGAGCATCATCTAATCTTCCCGGATTTATAATGACCCTTAGTTCGCGGCCTGCTTCAAATGCATATGCATCATCAACGCCTTCATATTTTTTGGCAATTCCTTCCATATCCCTAAGCCTCTTAGTATATCCTTCGATATCTTCAAATCTCGCTCCCGGACGGGCTCCGGAAATTTGATCCGCTATGGAAACTATCACCGATTCCATTGAGGAAAAGGGCTTATCTTCATGATGTTCGGCAACGCAATTAATAATTTTCTCAGGAATGTTAAACTTTTTCAAAAGCTCTACTCCCAATTTAACATGACTTCCTTCCCCCTCAACAACTTTCCCAATATCATGGAAAAGGCAGCCAAGCCTTACGATATTCACATCTGCTCCGATTTCCGATGCAATATGCATTCCGATTTTTGTTTCTTCCAAGGTATGAACGATTAAATTTTGTCCGTATGAAGTCCTGAATTTGAAACGGCCCAAAATAGCCATGAGCTCTACCGGCAGATTGAAGACTCCGGCTGTATGCGCAATTTTTTCGCCCTCCTCAAGCATGACTTTTTCCACTTCCTGCTTGGTCTGATTAACAATTTCCTCTATTCGAAACGGCTGGATTCTGGTATCTTTGAGAAGTTTTTCCAGCGCTCTTTTCGCAATTTCACGTCTCACCGAATCAAAACAGGAAAGCCTGATTATTCCCTCCTCATCCAAATCAACGTCTACTCCTGTTGCTTGCTCAAAAACCCGGATATTGCGTCCTTCCTTACCGATAATCCTTCCTTTTATTTCTTCATCCTCTATCTTAACTGTTGAAACAGTATATTCTGCGATAAAATCCAATGCCCCATGCTTCATGCTGTCCAATAAAATTTCCTGAGATTTTTTGGCAGCCGTTCTCTTAGCATCCTCTTCTTTTTCTTTAATAATCCTGGCAATTATTTGGGTTTCTTTTGCTTCTGTTTCACGGATTAATTCTGTTTTTGCTTCCTCAGCAGTTAAGCCTGAAACTTTTTGAAGTTTTTCGGAATATTCTTCTTTTTTCTTAGAAAGTTCTTCCTTCTCTCTCTCAATTCGCTGTCTTTCTGAATCAAGTTTTTCCTCTCTTTCAAGAAGTTTCTTTTCAAGGCCAATGATATCTTGATTTTGTGAATTCATAACAATCCGCAGACGCAAAAGAAAAATCTACCCAAAAAAGGAGATTTATATCCCAAAAGAGGAAATAAGAATACTTTTCTTCATAGATATTTCCTTTGTCTACGTAAAATGATTATACTCCTTTGTCTAATACCGCGTCAATACTTTTTTTGATCGTATCCCAATCAAATCCTTTTGAAGCCAGATATCTACCAAGCTTTTCGTAGATTTCCTGCTTTTTTAAATTTTTAAGCCTTTCAATTCTTTTCTCCACCAATTTCTTCGCTTGCTCTAAATCTCTATCTGGATTTATTGTTTTCAAATCATTGATCAGCTTTTCAATAAAATCCGGATCAATCCCTTTTTGCTTTAATTCCATTTGGATCAAGCGCGAACTGCGTGGCTTAAACCTTAATCTATTTTCCAAAAACATTCTCGCAAACTCTTCATCATTAACAAACTTCTTTTCTTTAAGTTTTACAATAATTTTATCTATAATCGCCGTTGAATCCTTAACTTTTAATTTTTCACTTTGAACTTTTAACTTGTCCCGGACTTCTTTCTCCGACCGAGGTCGATATGACAAAAACCGAAGTGCAAAATTATAAAACTTCTCAAAATCTCCCATTTGTGGATTTATTTCTCTTCTATTCCGACTTCAACAGGGGTGGCGCCGGCTTTGTTTCTTTTCAAAATCTCATCCACGATTTTTTTGGAAATATCGGGTTTTTCTTTGAGAAATATTTTTGTTGCTTCTTTTCCCTGTCCCAGCATTAAATCTCCGAATCTATAAAATGCGCCGGACTTTTGAATAACATCCATTTCAACTCCCACATCCACAATTCCGCCTTCTCGGGAAATTCCGTCTGCCATCACATCGAATTCTGCAATTCTAAATGGGGCTGAAACTTTATTCTTTACTACTTTTACCCTATGACGGGATCCAATAGCTCTATCTCCGTCTTTCAATGTTTCTATTTTACGGACATCCATTCTCATGGTGGCATAAAATTTGAGAGCCAAGCCTCCGGTGGTGGTTTCCGGATTCCCAAACATAATGCCAATTTTTTGGCGTAATTGGTTTGTAAATATACAAACTGTTTTTGATTTGGAAATAACACCTGTTAATTTTCGCAAAGCCTGGGACATCAGGCGCGCCTGAAGTCCCATCATTGAATCTCCCATTTCCCCTTCAATTTCCGCTCTGGGTACTAAAGCCGCAACAGAATCAATTACCAACACATCAACTCCTCCTGATCTTATCAGGCTTTCTGCAATTTCCAAAGCCTGTTCTCCCGTATCCGGCTGAGAAATTAATAAATCGTCAAGCTTAATTCCAAGCTTTTGCGCCCATAAAGGATCCAAAGCGTGCTCTGCGTCAATAAATGCTGCAACACCTCCATGTTTTTGCGCTTGGGCAATAATCGAAAGGCAAATCGTGGTTTTTCCCGAGGCTTCGGGACCGTAAATTTCGATGATTCTTCCCCTTGGCACTCCGCCGACTCCCAGTGCCAGATCCAAGGGAAGACAGCCTGTTGAAATAACAGAAATGTCAAATTTTTGAGAAACATCTCCGAAGCGCATTATGGAGCCTCTGCCATACTGTTTTTCTATCTGCTCCATGGCCAGATTTACTGCCGCAAGCTTACCGGAGGTTTCCGCATGACCATTTGGGATAGATTTTTGTGAATTCGGAGTCCTGCCCATATGCAATCAATCTAAACGATTTTTTAACAAATTACAAGATATCAAAATTCTCAGTCGGGATGCAGGGAATTGGACCCTGGCTACCGCACCCCCAGCGCGGCGTACTACCGTTATACGACATCCCGAAGTCTTTGTATTATACAATATCTTTTTAATATCTGTTATGAATTCTTGAATTAAGAAATTAACGGGTTAATGGATTGAGCGGATTGGAAGTTTTACAATGCGGTTAGGACTGTAATCGCGCCAGTAAATATCCCCGGCACATTAGCAGTAACTATCTGCCAATTTTTCTTTCCCAATCCAAACAATGTCCATAGCACGCAGTTTATCGTGACCACAATTGGAATTAATAATGAGCCTTTGTGTCCGGCAAGATTTAAACGGATTTGGTCAATAAAAGAAAACCACATTAGGATTGCTATTATTGAAGCTGCCCAGCCAATTCTCTCTATAAATTTTTGATCTATTTTCATGCCTAGTAGTTGACGAAGTAGTTGATTTTGGCGTTTTTGGTAAGCTCTTGCAGCCAAGCTTGAGATGAACTCCCTAATTTTTGCTGTTTCAACTGTTCGGTAACGCTTTTTTTGATTTCCGGTTCTTTCATGTCGATCGGAAAAGTATCTTTATTTTTTTCAATATAATCTGCAACTTCTTTATCCGTAACTTTGATTCTATCTGCTAACAACTTCTCAACTAAATTTCGAAGTTTTAATTGCATAGATAAATCTTGCCTTGTCATTCCTTGCTGCGCTAACGCTGTCTCCAGATTCTGCCCTTGAGTCTTGAGGCTATCTTCTATTTTCTTTATTGAAGCATCAATTTCTCCCTGACTAACCTGTACATTTTTTTTCTTTGCTTCCTGCAGGATAAGCGTTTGATTCACCAAGGATGAAAGAGCTTGTTTTCCTCCCTGTTTTTCCAACTCTTTAACAATAGTAATTCTCGTGATTGGCTCGCCATTAACTAACGCTGCGACAAATAATCCTTTAAGGAAAAATATTCCAATTGCTAAAATTACAACTATTAATCCTATAAAAACTTTCGGCTGTTTTAATTTCTCTTTAATAGAAGCTTTAGCTGTTCTCTGAACCGAGGTTGCTAATGGTAATTTTTGATTTTTGATTTTTGATTTTTGATTTTTCTTTACTGGCATTTTGGTATTGTACCATATTTGATATAATATGCAAATGGTTTCTTCGACTATCCCAAATCACATAGCAATTATTCCCGATGGTAATAGGAGATGGGCAAAAGAACACAATCTGCCATCTTTTGAAGGACATAGGCGTGGTTTTGATGTTGGAATAAAAATTGGAAAAAAAATTCGCTCGATGGGAGTCCATACTCTTACTGTGTGGGCGTTTTCTACTGAAAATTGGAATCGAAGCCGTGAGGAAATTTCATATTTAATGAAAATGTATGAAACTTTTATTGAAAAAAATCTCAAAGAAGCGTTGAAGGAAAAAATCAGAATAATTCACTTGGGAAGAAAAGATAGGATTTCAAAAAATTTATTGGAGAAAATTAAAAACTCCGAAGAGAAAACAAAAAATTTCAAAAATTATATTTTAAATATTGCCCTTGATTACGGCGGACGCGATGAAATAATCAGAGCAATTAGCAAGCTATCTACAATGAACCATGAACCATCAACTATTTCAGAAGAAAACTTCAGTCAGCTTTTAGATACTGCAAATCAACCTTATCCAAATCCCGATTTAATTATTAGAACGTCCGGCGAACAAAGAACTTCGGGACTGATGATTTGGCAGGCAGCCTATGCGGAATATATTTTTCTTCAAAAACATTTCCCAGATGTAACTGATGATGATATTGAAAAAGCTGTTGAAGAATATTCCCGAAGACAAAGGAGATTTGGAAAATAATTATTAGAATAAATTTGAAGATATTAAGCGCGCTCCTTGACTTGGAAAATTAATAATTGTCTTCTGAACTTCAGAAATTTTTTCTACTTTTTCTACCAATTTCTCAATGTCTTTTTTCCGGCAAATTAAATGAATGTCCTGCCCGGTATTAACCGTAAAATAAACTTGTAATCCTTCCAGTCTCCATTTTTTTACCATATGCATAATTCGCAGACTTCCCGGCAACAAATATATGAGAGACGGCGTGGAAGTTAACATGATCGCATGCAATTCCAATGCTTCTGTTTCGACTAATTCTCCAAATTTTGCAAAATCTTTTTCAGCCATATATTTTTTAATTAGGTTTATTTTCTCTTTTATCTTTCCTAAACGAACCGGGAAAAACGGGCTGGAATTTGCTAATTTTTGTCCTTCTGTTGTCGAAACTTCTTTTTTATTCTTACTAACTACTGCAACCACATCAGCAATATCCCAATAACTTTCAGGATATAAGGACACTCCATAAGATGTTTCATCGGTATTTCCGTCAAGCCATTCAACAAACCCATCCGGAATAGAACGACAGGCAGATCCGGATCCTTGCCTTGCCAGAATTGACAATTCTTTTTCAGAAAGTTTTAAACCGACAGCTGCAGATCCAGCAACAGTCAAAGCAGCAAAACCTGATGCAGATGAAGACAGCCCTGTACCCGTTGGAAAATTATTATTCGTCACTACTTTTGCTTTTAGATTTATTTTCGCAAGACTTCTAACTCTGTCCAGATGCCTAATTGCTCTACTCCCGGAATTTTCTTCTTCTTGATTATTAATAATAATTTTGTCTTCTTTATATTTTTTATCAAACTCAACTGTTGTCGTTGTAGTAAGATTGCTTAAGTTCATGGAAATGCTTCCATTTTCCGGAAGCCTAAGAATCTCATCTTTTCTGCCCCAATATTTAATAAAGGCTATATTTGACGGAGCGATGGCGGTAGCTTTCATAGCTCTATTTTAACACCTTCCGCATTGGTTTTTACATTAATTACTTCCCCTACGGAATTAATGCTATTAATAACCGCTTGTTTTTTGCCTTCAGACGAAAGCGCAATCATACAATCTCCTCCGCCTGCTCCTGATAATTTAGCCCCATAAGCGCCAGCCTTAATTGCTGCCCCAATCATATTATTAAGTTTATCTATACTTACCCCAAGCTCTTTAAGATATTCCTGATTTTTATTCATTAGTTCTCCAAAAATTTCCAGATTACCTCTTAAAAGCGCTTCTTCTGCATTATTTACCAGGGCTTCAATGCTACTATAAATTTCATTAAGCCTATCCTGCCTATTGGCAAAAGATTCTTTTACTTTATTCATAAGGACTACCGTATCCGCTTTTATTCCGCTGTAACCCACGATTAACGGCAATGATTTAATGCTTAATGGCTCAATTACTTTTCCCCCCGTAACAAAATATAAAGTTCCGCCATAAACTGCAGCTGCCACATCAAATCCCGATCCTTTTCCCTGAATATCCAAAACTGTTTTATAAGATAAATCAAAAATTTCTTTATTCGAAAAATTAAGGTTTAATAATTCTGAAACCGCTTTAACCGTACAAACAGTTGACGCTGATGAAGAGCCAAATCCGAACTGAGAAGAAAATTCCGATTTTGTGGTAATTCTAATACCGGATTTTAGAGGATATTTTTCATTAATATTTTTAAGAGCAATTTCTACAAATTTTGCGCCTTTGGGAATATCCCCAACGCCTAATTCGCTTAATGGCTTTCTATAACCGGTCACTTTAACATCTTCCGCATCAAGCTGAAATTCCAAAGTATCCAATGTCTCAACCGTTGCTCTCATTCTTTGATCAACTGCAGTTACCAAACATGGATGATTATAAACAACCGCATGCTCTCCTAAAAGCATTAATTTCCCCGGCGCCGAAACAATTATTTTTTTATTTTGTTTCATATAAGACTCCTTCATTGGGCAAGCAGGATTTTGCTTCTTTCTTAACCGCTTTTATTATAATAACCGGATAATCAATTTTTACATCCTGACCTTCTTGTCGAATATTAAATTCTTTCTTAATATTTTCCGGAGCGCTTAATATAAAAGCATCCATTTGCATTCTTTGATCATCCGTTATCTGTTTTCCCTTAACCCAATCCGTTGTGGTTACAAGGCTTTTGTAATGATCAAAAATTTCTGGTTCAAAACCTGCTTCTCTCAACATTTTTAGCCATTCTGCTTCCGTCGGGATATAGCACTCTCCTTCTTCTTTGATATTTCTTCCGCTGAACTGTTGCTTACGACTATGTTGCATGATATTCCATTCCCTTGCACCTTCAGGTGAAACCATATCTGCAATTACCAAAACTCCTCCGGGCTTCAATGCATAATTTATTCCAGACAACGCTATTGGTTGTTGATTTTTAGGAATATCTTTTAATCCATAACGAACTGTTGCTACATCTATAGACCCATCTTCGACAATAACCGATAAACATCTTACATCCGCCAATATTTTCCTAACGGGCTCCTGTTCTCCAATCTTTTTTAATTGATCCTTATCGTTATCTAAAACGGCGTAAGAATGTTGAGGAGCTTTTTTCTGAAGATTGAGCGCTATTCCTCCAGGCCCAGACATGAGATCGACAAAGACTGCGCTTCCTTTAAAATTTTCCAAACCAGTTGCTTTAAAAATAGTATCTAGCAGAGATTGACTCCTGTAGGTCTCAGGACCTTTACCCTCATCTCTTTTTCCGTATTCTATCGGTGCCATAAATCTACTCCTGTCTTAATCCCTGTTCTCCAAGTGTGATTTTATAATACTGGAGCCTCAAATGCAACAATAATGGCCTTAAGCTATTAAAGTTTTTATGATAGGCAAGGAGCATTCCTGCTCCTTTTTTAACTCCGCCACCGCCGGATATCTTCGCAGCTCCCCCCAATTTTTCCACCTCTCTAACTATAGACTGCGTTCTCTGTCCAACAACCCCTAACTCTTCAAGGTTTTTCTCGCCGGATCTAATACATTTAATCAGACTGCCCTCATCCCCATCCCGAAGAGCAATCACCATTTGTTTTGTTAATTCTTCTTGGGAATTAAATAATGATTGTACTTTCTCGGGAAACGATATTCTTAATTTCGCTACTTTTTCAACCATTTCCTTTGTTGATTCCTCCGGTTTTCCGGAATTTATCAAAATAAACTGTTTAATATTCCTGTGCGGTTTAAAAGGAAGAAGGGAAAATGTTTTTAAAAATTCGAATTCCCTACGAAACCACAAAAAACCTCCTTCGATAACTGCTGCCAAATCTCCTCCCGATGGATTTCCATGAAAAAATTTTTCACCTGCATATGCAATATCAAAAATTAGTTTTTTGTTCCAGGGTATTTTCAGAAAAGATAATAAGGCGGCAGCTATACCCGCAGAAAGGGCAGCAGAAGAACCAAGCCCAAATCCCACGGGCACTTGCGAGATTATTTTTATCGAATAATGTTCTATTCTCTTAATTCCTGTCTTTCGCATAATTTCTTTTTCTAAGATTTTCAATAGTTCTCTTATTTCCTTCAGATGTATTCCAGCACCTTGAATGCTTTTTATTTTTGAAGGAACAATCTGTACGGATATTCTCTTATTTATAGCCGCCAGAAGGGCAGGTTTTCCATATACGACCGCATGTTCCCCAAGCAGATGAATTTTTGCAGGAACAAAAATAGTAATCATAGAGGCTTGCCTTTAATTACATAGTGGATTATGCCATCGCCTCCATCTTCGGTGAAGAGACGGCGTAAAACAGTCATTATTTCTCTGCCGATTTTCAAATCTTCCATTTTCCAGTCAACAAGCTGTAAAATCATTTTTTCTTTTGACTCCAAAGAAGCAATTATAACCGGGTATGGAGCCTGACTGGTAAATTCTTTTGAAGGAATTCTGATTATCGTCCAGGCAATAATTTTGCCTTTTTTCCCGATTTGGGAAGAAACTTTCTTTTGTCTCCTCCATAATTTTACAGGTGTTATTTTCATAAATTATGCCTCCAGAATATGCACGGCAGCAACTGTTCCCGTACCTCCGACATTATGCGTTAAGCCAATTTTAGCGTTCTTGACTTGCCTTTTGCCGGCAACTCCTCTCAATTGCTCTGTAATTTCTATGATCTGTTTAATTCCGGTTGCTCCGACAGGATGTCCGCAGGCTTTTAATCCTCCCGAAGGATTGGAGATAATTTTTCCTTTCCCAAGAGTATATTTATTCTCCGAAATATCTTTTGCTCCTTGTCCTTTTTTGGAAAAACCCAAATCTTCTACAGCCATTGCTTCCGCTATAGAAAAACAGTCGTGAATTTCCGCAGCGTCAATATCTTGGGGTTTTATGCCGGCGTTTTCGTAAGCTTTTTGAGAAGCTGTAACAACAGCGGAAAGAGTTGTAAATGATTTTCTGTCATACAAGCTTAGGGTATCGGTTGCCACTTCGCTTGCGGTAATCAAAATAGGTTTTGGAAGTCTTCTTGCAAGAACTGAATCCGAAGTTATCACAACAGCTGCTGCTCCATCGGAAATAGGAGAACAGTCAAGAAGCTTTAGCGGATCTGCGATTTTTCCGCTTCTCATTACATCTCCTACTGTAATTATAGATTTAAACTGCGCTTTTGGATTAAATGACCCATGAAAATGATTTTTGACAGAAACTGACGCAAGAATTTCTTCCGTAATCCCATACTCCTGCATGTACGCTCTTGCCATAAGCGCATAAAGTCCCGGAAAAGTAGCTCCAGACGTACGCTCTTCGTCAGATCCTGCAGACATAAGCGCAGTCGTAACATCATCCGAATTATGATCCGTCATTTTTTCAACACCCAAAACCATAACCGTTTTATAAGCTCCCGCCTTAAGACTGTTAATTGCGTTATGCAATGCCAAACCTCCCGAAGCGCATGCTCCTTCAAGTCTGAACGCAGGAATTTGCACGCCCAGTTCCTCCGCAAAAAGAGATGCCGTATTTGCCTGATTTCCCAAAATTCCCGCAAGCATATTACCAACGAATAAAGCATCTATTTGTGATGATTTTATTTTTGACTGTTTTAACGCCCCATCCATCGCTTCATTTGCGAGAGTTCTTGGAGATATGCTCCATAATTCTCCAAATTTCGTAGTTGCTCCACCCAAAATATTTATTTTCATAATTATAATAATTTAAATACTGTGTGTTTGTTTTAAATATTGCGAATAAGAAATATTCATTGTATTTTCAGTTTCTTTTGCAAAAGATATGCTTTCCCCTCTTTTTGATAATAGATTTTTTGTTGTTTCAAAAACAAAACCATCAGAACCGGCTCCGGATCCATAAGAAACAAAAAATATTTTCTGATTGGGTTTGGCAATATCCAAAACTGCCCCAAGCCCAACAAGTGAAGATGCAGAATACGGATTACCAATACTATCAACTGTTAGCGATGGCGCAAGCTGTTCGGGTGTAAAGCCAAGCTTTTTGGCAACAATTCTGGGAAATTTACCATTTGGCATATGAAAAACACAGTAATCAAAATCTCTTGGATTAAGCTTACTTTGGACAAGAAGCTTGTTCCCCTCTGCAGCTACATGAGTAAAATACGCCGGTTCTCCTGTAAATCTTCCGAAATGTGAAGGGTATTTTTGTCCTTCCCGCCGCCAGAAATCAGGAGTGTCCGAAGAGAATGAAGACATGCAAAGAATATCTGCGATAATCTCTGCTTTTTTCTTACCTAAAATATACGCTGCTCCTGCGCTGGCTGCCGTATATTCAAGAGCATCATGAGGTTTTCCCTGCGCAGCATCTGCTCCGATAGTCAATCCGTAATCAATCTCTTTTGCGGACAAAAGTCCCGCCAAAACTTGCATTCCCGCAGTTCCCGCCTTGCAGGCAAATTCCAAATCAGCTGCAAAATAATCATTTCCGACTCCCAAATACTCTGCAACAGTTGTAGATGAGGGATTTACTGCGTAAGGATGACTTTCTGAACCTACGTAAACAGCCTGTATCCGCTCTGCTTTAATTCCTGCCATAGAAATTGCTCTTTTTCCGGCTTCAATAGAAATAGTAACTGTATCCTCGTCAATTCCGGGCACTGATTTCTGCTTCACTTTTAATCCTGATGCAATTTCCAAAGGGTCCTTTTGCCACATTTTAGCGATTTCCGAAACTTCAATTCTGTACTTTGGAATATACAACCCATATCCGATAATTCCTGCCATATTTATTTTCCTCCCCTTCCTAATTTCCGATGAGAACAAGCAAGAGAATTTACGCTTAGCGATGCTATCAAAGATATTTCTCCAGCCAAAACTGCTCCCCCGATAATTTCTGCCAGTTTTTGAGAATTCTTTCCCCTATCTCCTCCTGCAACTCCCAAAATACTAAACGCTTCCTGCTGGGTTGACAAATTAGTTCCTCCCCCTACTGTACCAACAACTAAATCAGGCAGAAAAACTGAAACATAAAGACCATTTTTTACAATTTCCGCTGTTGTCACAACGCTACTTACCTCTGCGATGTGCGCAATATCCTGTCCGGTTGCTGTAAAAATCGCAGATAAAACATTTGCAGCGTGTGCATTTGCGCCAATACTTCCGGAAAGTATAGATCCCAAATAAACTTTTCTCGTAACTACATCTGCAAATTTCTCCGGTGTTGTTTTCAATATTTTTTCTACAATTTCTTTGGACAAAACACAGTCTGCCCAGATCTGCGTTCCGCGTCCCTCAATAAAATTCAGCATATTTGGTTTCTTATCAACACAAAGATTTCCGGAAATTGATACTAATTTTGCTTTGGTTTTTTTCTCAATAAGATCGGCTGCAATAGTGCAGGCAATTGTTGCCATATTCATGCCCATTGCATCTTGAGAATCAAATTTAAATCGCAGAAAAAGATTTCTTCCAATCATCCAAGGATTAATATCCAAAAGTTTTAAATGCGCCGAAGTTTTTTCGGCAATCTTTTTTATTTCATTAAAATTATCCTTAACCCATTTCATTATCTTTTCACCTTCTATAATATTCTCTACCACAAAGACCGGCGCTCTGGTAATACCAACTTTTTTACTAATCACGCTTGTCCCCCCGCTTTGCGTTATTGCTTTGCTTCCTCTATTAACAGATGCTACCAGCGCTCCTTCCGTAGTTGCCAAGGGAACAAAGACTTCTTTTTTCTGCAAAGAGCTTATTATTTTCAGAGGGCCGGCCACTCCTAGAGGAATTTGAACTGCGCCAATCATATTTTCGCAGTTTTTGGTGGAGGCGGTTTTTGCATTTAAAGAGTAATTCCCAATATGAGAAAGCTTTGTTTTGAGCGCCTTTTCGAGGTCTTTTCGCCTTAAATTAATATCCGAATAACCACGTAAATCCATAGTATATACAATACTCCGCATTATTATGTCGTAAATCTCGCCAACAATCATTCGGTGTAAAAATTTGCTATAATTAGCCTTATGTCATTGTCATTTATAAAGCGGATCTTGGCGGGAGACAGCGAAGCGGTAATTGAGTTCTATAAATCTTATTCGCCGAAGATTTTGTCTTATCTTTCCAAAAAACTTCCTCATCTTGAAGATGCGCAGGAAATTACCAATGATGTTTTTCTGGAGGCAATCGATTCATTATCTTTCTTACAAAAAGAAAAAAACGTATCCGCATGGCTCTATAGAATTGCCCATAATAAAATGGTTGATTTTTACAGAAAACGAAAAATCAAATCTATACTCTTATCCCAATTACCATTTCTTCAAATTGTTGCATCGGAAATTAACCAACCAGAATTTCAATTTGAGAAAAATAAAATTCGCGACAATATTGAATTTGCTCTCCGCAGTCTCTCTACCAAATATCAGAAAATATTAAAACTACATTACGAGGAAAATGTCCAGGTAAAAATGTTGGCAAAAATATTCAATTTGTCCTTCAAAGCTACAGAATCGCTTCTTTTTAGAGCCCGTCAAAGTTTCAAACTCGCATATGTCCGTACTGAGCCAAATGAAGTATCGAAGATGGTGAGCGAAGTCGAACCATGAACGAGCAGCAATTTCTCAACAAACTGCAGGAAAGGGCACGAGAGCAAGAAAAAATAATCAAAGGAATGTTCTTGCCAAAACTCTTTACCTCAGTCAGTTTTTGGTTTGGAAATCACCCCTGGAGAATCTTAATTCCCCTTGCTTTCATACTTACCCTAATTCTTCATTATTCGATTGGAAAAAGATATGATGAATTAATTTTGAAAATTTTTGGGAAAATATAATAAACAGAGCATGAAAAAAAATATTTTTTTAATATTTAGCGCATATATTTGGACTAAAACACTTCTGGGTTTAACCTTTCACCCGCTTATGGCAGCAAGACTTGTTGCTAGGCGTCCCGTACTTCTTCCGGTAATTTTCTCCCCAATTATCGGCTTGACTAGCTTTTTCGTATTCGGAAGAATAGGGGCTTTTTTGCTTGATTTTTATGGATTAAGCCGGACCGGAATTGCAATTTTCCTAAGTAGCGTTCTCATCTCAATTCTTTTTTGGCAAGCATTATTGATCTACCTTTTAATTAGTTTTTTAATCGCATTTTGGAGAAAATAAAATATGAATGATAATGATTACGTTGTCTTAGTTAATAATCAAAATAAGGTTTTGGGAACTGCGCCAAAACTTGCAACTCACAATGCTAATACGCCTCTTCACCGTGGCTTTTCTCTCTTCCTCTTTAATTCTAAAGGAAAACTGCTGCTTCAACAAAGAAGTCATCTGAAAAAAACATGGCCTTTAATCTGGTCCAATTCCTGCTGCGGGCATCCTATGTTAAACGAAACAAATATTGATGCTGTAAAAAGAAGAGCTGAGTTCGAATTAGGCATTAAATTAGATGAAGTCCATGAAATATTACCTAATTTTTCCTACAAAGCGGAGATGAAAGGAATTGTTGAAAACGAAATCTGCCCTGTTTTTATTAGTTTTACAGAAAAAAATCCCATCCCGAACAAAGAAGAGGTAGAAAATATTAGGTGGATAAAATGGGAAAATTTTTTAAAAGAAATAAATAATAATCCGGGAAAATATTCCGTCTGGTGTGAACAGGAGGCGAAATTATTGGAAAAGAATGAACAATTTCAAGGCTTGACTGCTAATAAAATATTGTAAGAAGTGGCTCCCGACTTAAACAATCCTTCCTGATAAGTTCCCCACTGATTATTTAAAACAAGAATAGGAGAAACTGCGTGTAAGGCTGATAAGACCCTTGCTACGGGCAACCCCATTCTGCACATTTTCGTCATTTGCCCTGATGATTTCATAACCCATTCTGTTCTATCAAGGTTTTGTAAATTAACAAATCCGGCTTCTTTCATAATTTCGACGTTTGCTTCCGCGGTACGGAAATCATTAAAGCAACCTGCTACAGATTGACCTACATCTATTTGTCTTTTTTCTTCCGGAGATATGTCTTTTTTATCTCCCAAAAATGTTGCTGCTATTATTATTTTTCCTCCCGGTTTAAGCACTCTAAATGCCTCTTTCATGAAATCCTCAAGATTGGTTGCGTGTTCAATACTTTCCAAAGACCAAAAAACATCAAACATATTATCCTTAAAAGGAAGCCTCTGATAATCTCCCTTTAGTAAATCTACTTTTTGCCCAAGTTTTTCCTTTTCAGCTAAATGCCTTCCTCTGGTTAATTGTCTATCTACAATATTTAAGCCTACAGTATTAGCTTTTCTTTTTTCAGCCAGCCAAATCCCGCTACCACCAATTCCGCAACCAGCATCAAGCACTAAGTCATTTTCTTTTATCCCGGCAAGATCCGCCATAATTTCGTTCTCTTTGATAATGGCACTTGTTCTGCTTGTTACGTTTTCTGTCCAAAGCCCATAATGAAGCCCCAATGATTTCCCATGCCACATAAACCTGTAATAAGGCTGTGCTATAGTGTAATATTCTTGAATTTTTGTTCTGTGCTCTTGTTCCGAATTCATAAGAAAATAGCTTAACAAATAACATCAAGAATGTCAAACTATAGGATAAAGAGCAAATTCATGTGTATATTTTACCTCTTTGGAGACTGCTTTCTTCGCCGTGTCCCACAAATCTTACCGTTCGCCTTTTCAATTCTATTCGAATACGGCTCACGGAGCGATTAAGAGGGACTTCGGCAACATTATCTCTTAGGACTTTGTTTGCGCCGCCTTGATTTTCCGCCCATGCCGACTTTCCTTCTTTCCCTAACTCTTGGATCGCGTGTCAGCATTCCTTTTTTCTTAAGAGTAGCGTGGAATTTTTCTCGGTCAATCTTATCTAAAGCTCTTGCAATTGCTAAAACTGCGGCATCAAGCTGGCCCATCTTGCCTCCACCGCTGACTTTAATCGATACGGCAAACTTATTCTCCGTACCTGTAATCTGAAAAGGCTGCTTGTAGGTTTTTTCAAAACTTTTGCCAAAGTATTCCAACGCCGGCTTACCATTAACGACACATTCTCCTTTTTTAATCGTTGCTCCTCCCCAAACTGTATCTTTTCTATAAAGACGTACTTCCGCTGTCGAAGATTTACGTCTGCCAATCGCGAAAATATATTTTTTTTCTTCAACTTTATCCATAATGATCTTAAACTTTTAACTTTTCACTTTTAACTTTGAACTTGTCTTCGTAGGGATGTTCTGCGCTTTTAAAGATAAATAGCCTTGTTAACATTCTATCCTGTAATTTATTCTGCGGCAGCATTCCCAAAACTGCAAATCTGATTATGTCTGCCGGATTTCTTTGTCGGAGTTCCATAAGGGTTTCCTCTCTGTATCCACCCGGATAACCCGAAAAACGGGAATATTTTTTTTGTAATTCCTTATTGCCTGATACTTTGATGCTAGCCGCATTAATGACAACAACATAATCTCCGCAATCCAAATTGCTGACAAAATACGGTTTTGATTTGCCCATCAATGTTGTTGCGATTTCGCTTGCAGCTCTTCCAAGAGTTTTTTCTTTGACATCAAACAAATGCCATGAGCGTTTTATGTCTGATAATTTAGTTGATTTTGTCATTTGCTGATTCATTTCTCTGCAGCCTTTCTTTTAGATTCTTTCTTTATTCCTTGTTTTTTCTCTATTTTACCGACGGGCAATTCTTTAACATCATTTTTAATTATTAATTTTTCTCCTGAGCTTGCCGAAGGATTAATTTCCGGCTTTACCACCCATTCCATCATTACCATCGCGGCATTGTCTGAAAATCTTCTGCCCAATTTTATAATTCTTGTGTATCCGCCGGTTCGATCTTTAAGCCTTGGCGCTAAATCTTTTATGACCTTACTCAACGCTTCTATTCCAAGACGTTTTTGTAAATGTTGTGTCGCAAGTTTTTCGTTTCCTCTTTTCGCTAGATTGATAATTTTGTCAGCATCAGCCTTAATTGCCTTTGCTTTTTCCAAAGTTGTCTCAATACTCTCCTGAAGAATCAAAGAGCTAAGCAAACTTTTAAAAAGTGACTTTCTTTGATTCGTATCCCTGCTAAATTGTCTTCCAAAAACATTCTTTCTCATATTGTTTGCCTGTAGAAAATAGAAAATTGAAGTTGGTTTTTTGAAGGTAGAAGTTGGAAGATAGAAAACAGTTCTCTCTACCCTCTATCTTCAATCTTCAAATCTCTATCTTCTATTGTCTATCTTCTATACTGCTAAAGAAACGCTTTTTTCTTTAAGTTTTTCTTCGACAATCATTATAGATTTATTTCCCATGTTGCGCATTGATATAAGATCTTTTTTTGTTGTAGCCAAAAGTTGACCTAATGTTTCAATCCCACCGTTTCTAAGACTATTGTAAATTCTAGTTGGCAGGTCTAACTCATCGATAGTCAATTTGGAAACATTATCTGCAATCGATAATTTTGCACTAATTGACTCCGGAGAAGTCACAGGTTTTGGCTCATATACTTGCAGGAAATACGCTGTCAAAATTTTAGATGCTTCAACGAGCACGTCTTTTGGACTAACAATTCCATTTGTCCAAACGCTTAATATCAATTTATCTAAATCTGTCTGTCTCCCTACTCGGGTAGCTGAAACATCATAGCTCACTCTTTTAACAGGGGTGAATACTGCATCCGTCGGAATCAATCCCAGCGTTGTGCTTCGTCTTTCTTCCGCAGATGAATATCCAAATCCCTGCTCAATTGTCAGTTCCATTTCAAGTTTAGCTTTCTTATCGTTAATAGATGCCACATAATGATCTTTGTTAACAATTTCTATATTTTCAGGAAGATCAAAATCTGCGCCTGTTATTTCTTTTGACCCTTTAATAGATAACGATGCCTTACCTTTTTCCGAACTATCAAGTAAGCGGAAATTCAAACCTTTTATATTTAGCAAAAGATCAACTACATTCTCTTTCACTCCTGGGATTGTTGAAAATTTATGTTTTACCCCAGTTATTTTTATTGATGTTACAGCTGCGCCGGGAATAGACGTAAGAAGAGTTCTTCTCAGAGCATTGCCTAAGGTATGACCGTATCCCGGCTCCAAAGGCTCTATTGTAAATTCGCTGTGATTTTCAGCGATCTTTTCTTCCTTCACCCTAAATACTGGATTAACCATAAACGTTATTCTATCACTATCTGGAATAATATTCAATAATCAATTGCAAGTCGAACGGAACCTGCACATCGTCTTTTTTGGGCATTCTAGTCAGCTTTCCCAATAGCCCTTGTCTTTTCAGGAAAGGAATTATAACTTTATCTTTATCTTCCATAAGGCTTAACACTTGCACGTTTTTTTGCGCTTTCGGAGTCAAGGAAACAACATCGTCCAGTCTTACCTGATAAGAAGGGATATTTAATTTTTTGTTATTCACAAGAACCTGTCCATGCCCAACCATTTGACGAGCCTGCGCTCTAGTTTTAGCAAATCCCAAACGGAAAATTATATTATCAAGTCTTGTTTCTAAAAGGGATATTAGCAGTTCTCCGGTTTCACCTTTTTTGCGTGTCAACATTTTAACTAAATTACCGAACTGTTTTTCCAAAAGACCATATATAGCTTTTGCTTTCTGTTTTTCCCGCAATTGCTGTCCGTACTCAGAGAGTCTTCTTTTCATTTTTCTGCCATGAACTCCGCCAGGAGGAACATTCAAACGCCTCTGCAAGCTTGCAGATTCTTTTTCAAAAATATTTACGCCTTCTTTTCTAGCTATCTTATGTTTTGGTCCGGTATATCTTGCCATATTTTAAATCCTTCTTTTCTTTTTTGCTCTCGGTCCATTATGCGGAACAGGTGTGATATCTGCTATTAGAGAAATTGACAATCCGGCACTCTTAATTGCTCTCAAAGCTGAATCTCTGCCTGCTCCGGGACCCTTAACATACACTTCAACTGTCTTGAGTCCTTTTCCAACTGCTTTTTTTACAACAGTCTCCATTGCGCTACTTGCTGCAAAAGGAGTAGATTTTCTTGTACCCTTAAAACCCACTGATCCAGATGAACTCCATCCAATCACATCTCCCTTGTCATTCGTTATTGTTATAAGAGTATTGTTAAAAGTAGAGGTTATATATGCACGGCCAGTACTTGTTACAATTACATTCGCTTTTTTTCGTCCCGAGGACAATCCGCCTTTAGTGGACACTTTTTTTACCTCAACTTGTGAATCTTGCTTTTTTTCTGCCATAGATTATTTAGTTTCTTTTTTTGTTTCTTTTGTCTCTGTTTTTGCTGATTCTTCTTTCTTGATAGCTCCAATCGTAACTCTCTTTCCTCTTTTTGTTCTGGCATTTGATCTTGTGCGCTGACCACGAACCGGCAAATTCTTACTGTGCCGTGACCCCCTGTAAGAACCGATTTCTTTTAATCTTTTTATGTCTCCATGCACTTCAGCCCTCAAATCTCCTTCCAATTTATATCCTTCTAATGCTTTCTGAATTCTTTTTTGCTCATCTTCAGACAAAGAATTTACTCTTTTACTACTGTCTACTTCTGCTTTTTTAAGAATATCCACGACATTTTTTCGTCCGATTCCATAAATATAAGTTAAAGCAACATCAACTCTCTTAACGTCTTGTAAGTTATATCCTGCAATTCTCATAATATTTCAGTTGTCCGTTTTCAGTTGTCAGTTATCAGATTTCTGTATGTCAGTTTTCAGATTGTCAGATCTGAAAGACTGATTAACCGATAAACTTGGATCCGAAAACAGAAAACCGAAAACTGATAACCGATTCTAGCCTTGTCTCTGCTTATGCTTAGGAATTTCACAAACAACCCTGACAACACCTGCGCGTCTGATTATCTTACACTTAACGCATCTTTTTTTAACGCTCGCCTGAACCTTCATAATCTTTTATTTGTATCTGTAAACTATTCTACCTTTTTCCTTATCATAAGGAGTCATTTCTACTCTGACTTTGTCACCAGGCAATATTTTAATAAAATTCATCCTCATCTTACCTGACAAATGACAAAGAATTAAAGCTCCATTTGTCAATTCTACTCTAAAAAGGGTGTTGGGCAAAGATTCCTTAACTACTCCCTCTATCTCAAACGATCCCTGATGAGCCATAAAAAAACTCAAAAGCCTTTGACTTTTGAGTTATTATTATATCAAAACAGCCTGCAAAGAGCAAATGCTATTTCGTCAATATTAAGCTCTCCCCATTGTTTATCGCGATTGACCTCTCAAAAAGCCCTGATAGGCTGCCGTCTTTACTTTTGATAGTCCATCCATCGCCTCCTGAATATATAACGTCACTTTTGCCCATATTGTAGATTACCTCAATTGCTATTGTCATGCCTTCTTCTAAAAGTGCTGTTTCCAGGATAGAACCATCCAGAAACCCCGGGACTTCGGGATCCTCATGAAGCTCCCGACCCACTCCATGCCCCACAAGACTTTTCACAACTGAATATCCTTGTCCTTCCACAATACCTTGAATTGCCTTTGAAATGTCCCCCACTCTTTGTCCGGCTTTCGCAGCTTTTATTCCCTCCCACATCGCCTTTTCTCCAATTTTCAAAAATTCATCAATCTCGTCTTCTTTAATCCTTAATCCTTTATCCTTAATCCTTACCGTCTGCGCCATATCCGTGTGAAATCCTTTGTAATATACTCCGCAATCTATCCCAACCACATCGCCTTCTTTTAATTTATAATTTGTCGGAATCCCATGCACAACAACATCATTCGTAGAAATACAAATGGCATGTTTATATCCTTCTACTTTTTTAAATCCCGGCTCTCCTCCTTTTTCCAAAATTAACTTTTCTGCCAATTGATCTAACTCTATTTCCGACACTCCAATCTTAATATTTTTCAAAACCTCAAACAAAACATCTGCCAGAATTTTACCACCTGTCTTCATTATTTCAATTTCTTGTTTTGTTTTTAAATCAATCACATTAATTGCTTTCCTATAGTTGACCTAAGATTTTTTTATAGATTACATCTATATCTCCCTCACCATTTATTTCCGCGAGGAGATTTTGATTTTTATAAAATTCAAGAACCGGAATTCTATCCTGACCCTGAATTTCCCTTCTTGCAGCAACAATATCCGGGTCATCATCTTTTCTGCCACGGAATGCATTCTTAAAACGCCTCATCATTTCCTCCTCTGATATATACAGATATATTACTTTATTAATTTTTTTATTTGTCTTGGATAGATAATCGTTAAGCATTTCAAGATCACCTTTTGTTGCTGGAAAATTATCTAAAATAAATTCAGTCTTCGCTTGATCCATTTTGTCTTTAAGTAAGGGAAATTTTATTGCTGTCGGAAGATGAAGTCCTTTCAAAGAATAATTATCGTAAGCTTTTATAAAAGTTTTGTTGCCGCTTTCTCGTGCCTCACGGATTAAATGACCCATGCTAAAAATGGGCATATTCCCAAACTGTTGACTTAGTAATTTTCCTTGAGTATCCTTGCCTGCATACGGCGGGCCAATAAAAACAATGATCATTTTTTAAAATTAAGAGGATAAACTATTTTATTTTTTCCAAAATTTCCTTGTGAATATCTTCGATTGCTTTCTCCCCGTTTATTTCAACTAAAATTCCTTTTTTCTTATAAAAATCTAAAACCGGTTCTGTAAGCCGATGGAAAAGCTCAATTCTTTTTCGGATTGCTGTTAACGTTTCATCTTGACGTGTTTCGCTATCTTCACCGTTCCTGTAGGAAAGTCTCCACAATGCCTCTTTATCCGACACCTCAAGATAAACAACTTTGTCAACTCCATTTTCAAACTTCTTTACCTGCTCTATTGTTCTTGGAAAACCATCTAAAATATATCCCCTTTCATATTCAGGTTTTTTTAGATACTCGCTGACTATTTCAACCGTTTTCTCGTCAGGAATGAGAAAGCCTGCATTCATAATTTCTTTTATGTAGCGGCCTAGTGGGGCTTTTTCCTTGGCCATTTCTCTAAAAATATGTCCTGTGGAAAGATAGGGGGTATTCAACTTATCCCTCAAAAGATTGCCTTGCGTTGATTTTCCTGATCCCTGTATTCCAATCAAAATTATTTTCATATTACTTCTTATTATATCCTTCGTAGTTTCTCATTACCAATTGCGCTTCAATTGCTTTAATGGTTTCTAAAACTACCGAAACAACGATTAAAATTCCCGTTCCCCCTAATAAGAGCGTTTGGACATTCGTAAAAGCCTTAGCGATGGTTGGAAAAATTGCGATAATACCTAAGAAAATTGCGCCGGCTAATGTTATACGGGTTAATACATAATTTAAGTAGCTTGCTGTTGGAGTTCCCGGCCTAATACCAGGAATAAATCCGCCATACTTCTGGATTTCCTCTGCGATTTTTTTGGGATTGAAAATTACAGCCGTATAAAAATATGTAAAACCTACAACTAACAAAAAATAAAGACCATTATAAAATGGTCCCGATGGATCAAATAATCCGGTAACCGTTGTTGCTATACCGCTTAGAAGTTTGCTTGGGGAAGCTGTTAAATAATTTGCAACTATTGAAGGCAATAGAACAAGGGAAACAGCGAAGATTATTGGTATTACTCCCGCCTGATTAACACGAAGAGGCAGATGGGTAGATTGACCTCCATACATCTTATTTCCTCTAACTCTTTTTGCATAATAAACAGTTATTTTTCGGGTGCCTTCATTGATAAAAATTATTGACGCTATTACCAAAATTCCCATTACCAGAAAGGTTATTAAGTTAAAGAAATTGTTTGCATTCGCAGTTGAGATTGTCTGCCCAAAAGTAACCGGAATTCTTCCGACGATACCGGCGAATATCAGGAGAGATATTCCATTGCCGACTCCCCTTTCAGATATTAATTCTCCTAACCAGACTAAAAGCATTGTTCCCGCAGTCATCGTCGCGACAAAAGAAAGAATGTCAATTGTATTCAATGTGGAAATAATTGCTTGACTGCGTAAGAGCGCATACATGCCAATCGACTGAAGAACTGCCAAGGGAACAGTTAACATTCTCGTATATTGATTTATTTTCTGTCTGCCTGACTCTCCTTCTTTAGATAAAGCTTCCAATTTTGGGAAAACCATTGTCAAAAGCTGTAAAATAATCGAGGCATTAATGTAGGGATTAAGTCCTAACGCCATTACGGAAAAGTTAGCAAGTGTTCCTCCGGAAAAAATATCCAGAAGTCCTAAGAATTGATTCTGCGAAAAAAGGGTTTTTAATGCGCCCAGATCTACACCTGCAACAGGTATGTGGGCAAAAATTCTAAATACTATGAAAATAGCAGCCGTAAATAAAAGCTTTCTCCTTACATCCGGCGTTTTTATACTCTTACTAAAAATCCCAAAGATATTGTTCATACAGGGACAAGTTATACTACAATTATGCCTCCGGCCTGTTCAATCTTTTTTAAAGCCCCTCTTGATGCTGGCAATTTTACTGTCAGGGAAATATCAAGCTTCCCATCTCCTAAAATTTTAACCCCATATTTTCGAGCATCCGGATTAACTATTTTATTCTCAATAAGAGATTTTACATCTACAACAGATCCTTTTTTAAGTGAATTAAGAAGGCCAACATTTACCGTTACCGGTTGGCTTTTAAAAGACTTATTTTTTCCTTTTCCCCTCATGAAAGGAAGTCTTTTGATCAAAGTTAGTGCTCCACCCTCAAAAGAAAGAGATCTGTCGCCCTTAGCATTTTGTCCTTTAGTTCCGCGTCCGGCTGTCTTTCCCCGACCTGATCCATGTCCTTGACCCAATCTTTTCTGAGTTTTTTTTGTAATTTTCGACAAAGATGAAAGTTTCATAGTTATTTCTTAGATCTTATTCTGTTATTCTTATGATATCTTTCAGTCAAGCGTTTCAACGCCTCAATTGCTGCATAAACATTACTTGCCTGATTCTTTGTTCCTAAAACCTTTGATGAAATATTTTCTATTCCCGCCAGAGAAACAACGCTTCTAACTGCCCCTCCAGCTATAACTCCTGATCCGCGCGGGGCAGGTTTTAACATTACTTTTGCTGCGCCTAATTTTATCGTAAATTCAAAAGGAATGGTACCATTAATAATCGGAATATCTATAACGTGTTTTTTGCCAAGCAAAACTCCTTTTCTTATAGCTCCCGATATGTCAGGACCTTTGCCAAGCCCAACTCCCACTTTCCCTTTTTTATCTCCTACAACTGTCAAGACTGAAAATCCTATTTTGTTTCCGCCCTTTGTTTTTTTTGAAACCCTGTTAACTTGGACTATCTTCTCCTCAAAGCCATCAGTCGGTCTATCTTTGTAGAATCTTGAATCTCTCATTAGAATTCCAATCCTCCTTCCCGTGCGCCAGCAGCAACCCCACCAACTCTTCCGTGATACGAATAACTTCCTCTGTCAAATACTACTTTCTTAAATTTCTTATCAATTGCTTTTTTTGCCAATAAAATCCCGAGAGCTCGTGCTTTTGCGATTTTACCGCTAATCACTTCTTTGAGATGTTTTTCAGAAACCCCGATGATTGTCTTTCTCTCTTCATCATTTATCAATTGCGCATACATAAAACGATTGGATTTATACACAGATAATCTTGGTCTAATTCCTGTTCCTTTAATTTTAGACCTCGTTCTAATTTGTCTCTTTATTTTCCTTTCTATTTTATTCATATTATTATCCTGAGCATTGCCGAAGGATTATTTAACTCCCAATGCTTTTGCTGCTTTCCCGGCTTTTCTTCTTATTTTTTCCTGAACATACTTTATTCCTTTTCCCTTATATGGCTCCGGCGGTCTTATTGATCTTATTTTAGCTGCCATATTCCCGACCAAATCTTTGTCTGCTCCGGAAACTGTTATGATATTCTCCTTAACTGCAATGTTTAATCCCAAATCTGCCGTAATTATTACAGGATGAGAAAAACCAACAGAAATAGCAATATCCCGACCTGTAACTTGAGCTCTATACCCAACGCCTGATAATTCAAGGTGCTTTTCAAATCCGTGAGATACGCCTGTAACCATGTTGGAAACCATTGCCCTCGTCAAGCCCAAAGATGGCTTCAGATTCTCATTATTTTTACTTGCCCCTCGAATCCCGCCTTTGGCGGGAGAAGTGGGGACTTTTAAGGAAACATGCAATCGTCCCTCTACGGACTTTACATCAACACCCTTAGGAATTCTAAATGAAAGATTTCCTTTGGGACCATTCACTTTAACAATATCCCTATCAAAAGCAACATTGACGCCTTCTGTAATGTTAACTGGTTTTTTTGCAAGTTTAGACATAAATTTACCAAATTCTAAAAAGAATTTCTCCTCCCATATTTCTTTTAATTGCCTCACGGCCCGTCATTATTCCTTTATTTGTTGATAGTATTATCGTATGCTTGCCTTTCATTTGAATTCCAAGAATTCCGCAAGCCCTTGCATATTTACGCAAAGATGGCTTAGAAACTACCAATACATCTGTAAAATTAGGAATTCTTTTTTCATACTTAATTTTTGCAATTATAATTTTCTTATTATCTTTTATATCGATTTTAAAGCCTTCCAAAAATCCCTCAGTTACCAAAACTTTGCAAATTGCTTTATTAATTTTTAAATTGTTAAAAACAACTTCGCGTCTATTCGCTCTTATTGCATTTTTAATTCTTATGATTAAATCTGAAACTCTATGATTCATAATATTATTCTGCTTTGCAGAATTACCAACTTGATTTAACTACTCCCGGCAATTGTCCTTTCAAAGCAAGCTCTCTGAAACATAATCTGCACAAACCAAAACGTCTTATGTAAGCTCTTGACCTGCCACATATATTACATGTATTTTTCTGTCTTGCTTTAAACTTTGGTTTACTGTGCGCTTTAATTATATTAGATTTTTTAGCCATAGAATTATTTAACAAACGGCATTCCCAATGCTTTTAGCAATGCAAAACCACTTTTGTCATTAGCTGCAGACGTAACAATACTTACTTCAAACCCCTGTATTTTATCAACTTTTCCCGGGTCTATTTCAGGAAAAACCGTACTTTCGGTAAAACCCAAAGTGTAATTGCCATTTCCGTCAAAACTTGTTTTTTTCACACCGTGAAAATCTCTAAATCTTGGCATTACAATGCTAATCAGCCTTTCAAAAAAGTCATACATTTTACGACCCCTCAATGTTACAACAAGACCAATCTTGTCTCCTTCTCTTAATTTGAAAGCGGAAATTGATTTTTTAGCACTGGCCCATTTGGGTTTTTGTCCTGTAACCTGGCTCAAGATTACGGCCGCTTTTTCTATGTTTTTTTTGTCCGTTATAGCGTCTTTAACTCCCATATTAACTACTATTTTCGATAGTGACGGCACAGCCATAACATTTTTAAGATCTAATTCTTTTTGTAATGTTTTGGCAATTTCCTTATTGAATCTAGCTTGTAAACTATTCATATCTATATTTTCTTGTCACATTTTCTGCAAACTCTGATTTTACCATTTTTTTCTATTCTAAATCCAATACGAGTTTGCAATTTGCAATGCGGGCAAATAAGGGCAACATTTGATGCCGCCAAAGGCTTTGTAATTGTAACTATTTCAGAACTTTGACCTTGAGCTCTTGCCTTAAGATGTCTTTTGTACTGATTAACTCCTGCTACCAAAACCTTTTCAATTTGAGGTAAAACTTTTTCTATCTTAGCCTCTCTGCCCTTATCTTTTCCCGAAACTATTTTGACTAAATCACCTTTTTTTAATTTCATATGTTGAAAACACCCTTTCAGGGTTAAATAACCTCTACTGCCATACTTGCAATTTTTGAGAAACCTTTATCTTTTACTTCCCGGGCGATCGGACCAAATATCCTTGTTCCTATCGGATTTTTGTCCTGAGCCGTATCTATCACAACTCCCGCATTATCGGAAAATCTAATGAAGGATCCGTCCGGTCTTCTTTTTTCTTTTCTGGTTCTAACCAGAAGAACTTTTACAATCTGGCTGTCTTTGACCGTTCCGATAGGGCTTGCTCCTTGAACTACGCAATTTAAGACATCTCCTACATATCCATATCTCCTCTGAGATCCTCCGAAAATATGAATCACCATGAGAGCCTTTGCCCCGCTATTATCCGCAACTTTTAATATTGTTCTATGCTGAACCATCTTTAATTACCTCCGCTATTTTAAAATGCTTGGTTTTTGATATCGGTTTTGTTTCTACAATTTTTACCCTGTCACCAACAATAGGCGTAAAAGTCCCGACATCTACATTAAAATTACCGTCTCTTTTGATAAGTTTTTTGTATAACGGATGGGGAAATTTCCTCGTGATCCTAACTACTGCCGTTTTTTTCATTTTAACCGAAACAATAACCCCATCAAGTGTTTTTTTAATATTATTTGTTTGTTTTTTCATTTTTAGCCTCCTGAATTTCCGCTAATTCTTTCAATCTTATAATTGTGAGCATTTGTGCTATCTCTTTTCTTTTAATAGAAAGAATGCTTGTATTCTTAATTTTATTTTGTGTTTTATCTAATTTCATTCCGGCAAGCGCATCTTTTGTTTCTACGACCAGCTTGCTTAATTCTTTTATGCTTTTTGCATGTAATTCTTTTTTTTCTTTTGATTTCATATTCTATATTTAATTAAATATTATATTCAGACTTTACCACAATTCTTGTTTTCACATTTAGCTTATATGATGCAAGCCTTAGTGCGGAAAATGCGACATCTTTCGCAACTCCACCCATCTCAAAAAGCATTCTTCCCGGCTTAACCGGAGCAACGAACTCGTACACATCTCCTTTGCCTCCGCCCATACGTGTTTCTGCAGGCTTTTTTGTAATTGGTTTATGGGGAAAAATTCTTATCCAAAGTCTTCCCCCTCTTTGGGTATAATGAGTTATCGCACGTCTTGCCGCCTCTATTTGCCTGCTTGTTATTAATCCTCTGTCTTCCGTTAGGAGACCGAACTCACCAAAGGAAACCTTAACTCCTGTGTGAGCTTTTCCTCTTATTCGGCCTTTTTGCTGTTTTCTGTATTTTGCTCTTTTTGGAACTAACATATTATTTCCCCTCTCCTTTATTTATCCAAACTTTTACGCCAATGTAGCCTTTTTTTGTTAGTGCCGGAACGCTTGCGAAAGCTATTCTTTCTCTAATGGTTGACAACGGAACTGTTCCTTTTTGCATCTTTTCTTTCCTGTTAATTTCAGCTCCGCCGACACGTCCCGAAATAATAATCCTTATTCCCTTCGCCCCTGCTCCCATCACTCTTTCTACTGTTTGAGCCAAAACTCTTCTATGGGGAAGGCGTTTCACCAATTGGTCTGAAATATTCTTAGCAACCAAGAATGCATCCAGATTTGGCTCCTTAATAGGCTCTATTCTGATATCTATTTTAGAAGCAGTTTTAGAATTCTTTTTAATTTTTAGGAATTTATATAAGTAATCTTTGATCTCTTCCAAGCCGCTTCCTGCCCTTCCAATTACCATACCCGGTCTTGAAACATTAATTATCAATCTTAAACTGTTAATCGATCTTTCTATCTCAATTTCGGAAACTCCTGCTGCCCCCAACTTAACCATGAGAGCTTTTCTTAGATTAAAATCTTCCAAGAGTACATCTTTATATTTTTTATCGTCAAACCAACGACTGCTCCAATTATAAATTGTTCCAAGTCTTAGAATCTGCGGATTAACTTTTTGTCCCACGTTCCGCTCCTTTCATCAATTTTTCTCCTGAGCTTGTCGAAGGATGATCATCCGTTAAGATAATCTTGATGTGACTGCTTCTTTTTTTATAGGGATGCACTCTTCCTCTGGTTGACGGATGAAACTTTTTGATCGCCGGTCCATCCCACACTTCAATTCCCTTTATTTTAAGCGAATCAAGGCTCTTTTTAGAATTATTAACAGCATTTCCGATTGCGCTTTTAAATACAGCATTTAGCACGCTTGCTCCTCTTTTTTGAGTCATATTGAGCACATTAAGCGCTTTATCCAAAGGAAGATTTCGTATGCCATCAGCAACTAATCTTACTTTGCGAGGCGATATTCTAATTGATCTTGCTCTTGCTATAATATCCATAATGTTGAAAATACCCTTTCAGGGTTTTATGTCTTACTAATTTCTCGGGCCACAACTCTTCCATGACTTCTGAATGTGCGGGTATGAGAAAATTCTCCAAGCCTGTGTCCGACCATCCCCTCAAGAATAAATACTGTAATAAAGTTTTTTCCGTTATGAACTGCTATTGTATGACCGACAAACTCAGGAGAAATCTGACTGGCTCTTGCCCACGTTTTTATAGCAGATTTATCGCCCATTTGCTTCTGCTTCATTATTTTTTTCAAAAGTTTTGGGTCAATGTATGGACCTTTTTTTATACTTCTTCCCATATTTATTTATCCTGAACTTGCTGAAGGATTATTTCCTTCTCCTTTGCAATATATATTTATTTGAATATTTTTTCTTATTCCTGGTTCTTCCAACAGCAGGACGCCCTGCATACGTCATGGGAGTTTTTCTTCCAACAGTACTTCTGCCTTCTCCTCCTCCATGAGGATGAGATCTGGGATCCTGAGCAACTCCTCTAACCGTAGGCCTAATGCCCATGTGCCTAGATCTGCCTGCTTTGCCAATTACTTCGTTTTTCCAATCAATATTCCCCAATGTTCCGATTGTTCCAAAACAATCTCCATCAACCCTTCTGATTTCTCCCGATGGAAGCTTCAGGTCAATATCCTGCCCTTCTTTAGCCTGAACGATAATCCCTGTTCCGGCAGACCTACCCATTTGTCCGCCACGGCCCGGCATAAATTCAACATTGTGAACAACAGTTCCAAGAGGAAGCGCTTTTAATGGAAGAGCATTCCCTATTTTAATCTCTGCCTGCGGACCTGATTTTACCACATCTCCTACTTTTAATCCAAGCGGGCTTAGGATATACATTTTGTCTCCATCAGCATAATGAATAAGGGCAATTTGGGTAGTTCTGTTTGGGTCGTACTCTATGGAACTTACTTTCCCTTCGATACCAAGTTTGTTACGCTTAAAATCAATAACACGCATAAAGCGTTTATGCTCTCCGCCCTGATGTCTGACGGAAACTTGCCCCGATACATCCCGTCCCGAATTTTTCTTTCTTATAAATTTGAGTTTCATAATGTTGAAAACACCCCTTCGGGGTTATTTCTTTTCCTCCTGACCTCCTACATCAAAAAGCGCAATTTTTTGATCTTTAGCCAACTGAACTGTCGCCTTTTTCCAGGCAGTTTTTACAAATTCCTCTCTCTTTATTCCGCGCCTCTCGGTTTTCCCCTTAATAAGGCTTACCATTATTTTCAAAACTTTCACTTTAAATTTACTTTCAATAGCCTGTTTGATCAAGGGCTTATTCGCTCCGTTGGCAACTTTAAAGGTATATCTCCCGCGTCCCGCATCTTTCATTGATTTTTCTGTTATAACCGGCGCAATAATAACGTCTCCTATATTCATAATTTTTTAATTCTTAACAAAAGTTTTTTTAAGAGTATCTATGGAATCTTTCATCATAAGAATTAATGTGCTATCCAAAACTCTGTATACGTTGAGTGAATTTGCGCTTTGAATTTCTATTCCTTCAATGTTTCTTGCCGCCCTATAAACATTTTCTGATTCCTTTCCCGCCTTTGGCATTATCAGCAAAACTCTTGAAGCTTTTTTTATTTCCAAATTTTCCAAAATTTGCGCCATTAATTTTGTTTTAGGCGCAATTGTTTCTAAACCTTTGATGATTTTTATTTCACTATCTTTGAGTTTGGAGGAGAGCGCCGAAAAAAGCGCGAGGGTTTTCATTTTCTTTGAGATGCTTAAGGATAAATCGCGGGGAGTTGGACCAAAAACACGTCCTCCGCCGACAAAAATAGGAGCTCTTCTTGAACCATGCCTGGCTCTTCCTGTTCCCTTTTGCTGCCAGACTTTTTTGGTTGTTCTGCTGACTTCTCCCCGGTCTTTCGTCTTAGACGTTCCTTGCCTTTGATTTGCCAAATAAACACGGACAGCTTGGGACATAAGAGGATTATTTATTTTAACACCAAATATTTCTGCAGGAAGCTCAATCTTTCCGGCAATTTTTCCTTTGGTATCAAAAACCGAAACATTTAAGCTTACCTGTTTCTTAGAGGCTGAAACAGCAATTTTTCGGCCCAAGGCTGATCCGCCTTTGGCGGAAGCCTCAAGTTTTGCCACTTTTGCTTTTGCCGTAGCTTTTTTCACAACAGTTTTCTTCATTGTTTTTTGAACTTTAGTTCGTGTTTTTGATTTTTGCTTGCCCGCCGACTTGTCCGCCACAGCTTTAGCGTCGGTGGAAGCTTTAGCGAAGGCGGGAGATTTGACTTTTGATTTTGCAACAGCCATTATTTATTTTCCTCCTTCACTTTAACTTTAACTTCCTTCTTTTCTTCCTTGCCCGCCAAAGCTTTCTTGTCCGCCGTAGTTTTAACGAAGGCGGAAGCGACGGCGGGTTCAACTTTATCCGCGTACAAAGGGATAAATTTATTATCAACGTCTTTTACTTTCTTAAGCATTAACAAAGTATTTCTTCCGCCGGGAACCAAACCTTTAACTAAAATGAAATTGTCGTCAACCGATACAATTCTTATGTTCTTAACTGTAACCTGCTCATGACCCATTCGTCCTGCCATCCTTTTCCCTCGATAAACTCTTCCGGGAGTAGTGGTTGATCCGATAGAGCCCGGTGCTCTTTCGCGGTCGGATTGTCCGTGCGTTCGGGGTCCACCCTTAAAATGATATCTTTTAACTCCGCCTGCATAACCTTTTCCTTTGGATATTCCGGTAACATTTACAACATCACCCGGTTTGAAAACATCACTTGCTTTAACTACATCTCCGACAGCAGGCAGTATTTCCGCATCTGCCATTCTGACTTCTCTTAAAAATCTAAAGGGGGACTTATTGCTTTTTGGAGCTAATTTTGCTCTTTTATCAAATCCAAGCTGAACTGCAGAATATTTATCCCGCGCTTGCGTTTTGATTGCAACAACAATATTCCCATTTACGTTTAATTTAGTAACAGGAATGCGTTTGCCATCTTCCAAGAATTTTTGTCCTTGTTCAACTTTTTTTGCCAGTATTGAATTCATAAAACCAAAAAAGCGACTGCACACAGTCGCTTCAGGGATTGTCCCTTAAACTTCCTATTTATGCAGCCTTATTTACCTCCAATCGGTTAAACATGACTTTCAAGGGTAATTATATACAAAGAGAGGAATAAATGCAATACGCCTGAATAAATAAGCTTATGGCTTAGTTCTTCGAACTCTCCCTAAATATTCGCATAGAATCTCCATATTCCTTAAATTGGTCAACAATATCGCTTTGTTCCAATACTGTAGTCTTTACTCGTTCTGTTTTATTTTTTGGTTCAATAAGTAAAATTATTTCTTCAATTTTATGCTGCATATCCACACTGGAATCGAATCTACCGCCTATAGCTAAATACATTTTCTTGAATTCTTCTTCAGGGATTCTTCCATGCCCAATTTCATCTCTATTGTATATCTCTTTTTCTCCCATACTATAGCTGACATGAGTTGTACGTTCTACTTTCCCTTCCAGGTCTACTTGAAAGATAGTTATTTCATTTGGGTCTGGAGTTGAAACTCGTACATACGCATATATTGGTTTTCCTTCATTGGTCTCTGTGTTCAGCGCCTGAGCAAGACATAATGAACTATACCTAAATCCTATTTGTGTCTGACTCAAACGCACCAGTCGTGGCTCGGAAGATTGCGGCAATCGATTCCCGTCTGTCTCAATGTTCATAATGACGGAATGTTAACAAGAAAGGCAGACGTTTGTCAAATGCAACACTCCATACTACAGAGTATGGAAGGTAAAATAATTTTGAGATTTGAGTTGTGGTTTTGAGCTTTGCGCTTTGAGATTTGAGTTTGGTTTACATGCGGATTTCTATATTTACTCCCGCTGGAAGTTCAAGGTGGGTTAAACTGTCAATTGTCTTGTCGGTTGGGGAAATAATATCAATTAATCTTTTGTGAACCTTGATTTCGAAATGATCTTTGGCATCTTTGTCGATAAAGGGAGATTTATTGATGGCGTAAACTGATCTTCTGGATGGGAGGGGTATCGGACCCACGACTTTGGCGCCGGTTCGTATCGCTGTGTCCAGAATTTGTTGACAGCACGAATCGATTACCCTGGCATCATAACTTTTTAAACGTACCCTTATTCTTCCTTTTGCCATTTAGCTATTTTACTATATGCGGAATTATTATTCAAGAAGCATTTAAAGCTAAATAAGTAGATCTACAACGTTTTCATTATTTTTATCCCTGTCTGTTCAAGTCTTCCCATCATTGCGCCACTTAATATTGATTGTTCTGAAACCTTACCGCAAAAGAAAGCCACAAGTTCTCCTTTCACAATGCCAGGCAAGTATTGAGTGCCATATCCATTCATTCTGGCAAATGAATTTTCCAAATTCATAATCCTTAGCGCCTTATCAGCTGGAGTTTGATTTAGTTTTTGGACAATCATTCCTTCTGGTGACATATATTTGAGGGCAGGAAATTAAAACTAAATTATTAGGCGATGATTTTGGAAATGACTCCGGCTCCGACGGTTTTGCCGCCTTCTCGAATTGCGAATTTAAGCCCTTCTTCCATTGCAACCGGAACAATCAATTTAACTGTCATCTTGGTATGATCTCCGGGCATAACCATTTCAACGCCTTTTGGAAGAGTTACTTCTGCAGTTACATCTGTAGTTCTGATATAGAATTGCGGTCTGTATCCTGTAAAAAACGGTGTATGGCGTCCGCCTTCTTCCTTGGTCAAGATATAGCCTTCTGCCTCAAACTCCGTATGAGGAGTAATTGAGCCCGGTTTGGCAAGAACCTGACCTCTTTCAACGTCATCTTTCTCGATTCCCCGAACCAAAAGTCCGACATTGTCTCCTGCTTGCCCATCTTCCAATTGCTTGTGGAACATTTCTACTCCTGTTACAACAGTTCCCTTTGTGGCTTTAATTCCAACGATTTCTACCGGATCATTAATCTTTACCTTACCTCTTTCAATTCTTCCGGTTACAACTGTTCCGCGTCCCTTAATTGAAAAAACATCTTCAACCGGCATTAGGAATGGTTTATCAATTTCTCTTTTTGGAGTAGGAATCTCACTATCAACAGCGTCCATAAGAGCCAAAATCTGTTTTTCTCCTTCAGCATCTCCTTCGAGAGCCTTTAAGGCTGAGCCTCTGATAATTTTAATATCTTTTCCCGGATATTGATATTTTGTAAGAAGCTCTCTGACTTCCATCTCGACCAAATCCAAAAGCTCTGCATCCTGTACCATATCACACTTGTTAAGAAAAACTACGATTGCCGGAACGCCAACTTGACGAGCCAAAAGAATATGCTCTCTTGTTTGAGGCATTGGTCCGTCAGGAGCAGAAACTACCAGAATAGCTCCGTCCATTTGAGCCGCGCCGGTAATCATATTTTTTATGTAGTCTGCATGACCCGGAGCATCAATGTGGGCATAATGTCTATTCTTTGTTTCATATTCAATGTGGGATATATTAATGGTGACTCCGCGTGCTTTTTCCTCCGGAGCATTGTCAATCTCTTCATATTTGTATGCATGGATATTTGGATTAGTTTTTGACAAAACCGTTGCAATTGCTGCGGTTAAAGTGGTTTTACCATGATCAACATGACCAATAGTTCCAATATTTACATGCGGTTTATTTCTTACGTATTTTTTTGCATCAGCCATAATATTAAGATAAATTCGCCTTAAAACTTAGTTTTAAGGATAAACTTTAATATACAATATTTTTTATCCCCCGTCAATACCCAAAATGAAACTTATTTACTTAACCAATGACATCAGCAGGCAAAATAAAAGCCTTAGAAAATTGCCGGAATATCCAATACAACTTTCTCCTGATCCGCCTTCTGCTTCTTTTTTTATTTCATAATCTATACTGCTGGAGCTGGATTTAACGGAGGAAATCTCCTGACTGGATAAGACGGAGGTAATTGTATCTTGGATTGGAGTAGGATTTTGAGTTGGTATTTGAGTTGGTATTAATGTAGGAATGAATATTGGCTTGGCAGTAATCGTTGGCGCTAACGTAGGGGTTGGGGTTGGAGAAATAACGGAAGACGTAATTGCCGGAGTTGGAGTGGGGGTTGGGGTTGGAGTTGGGGTTGGAGTGATAGTGGGGGTAGGAGTGGGGGTGGAAGTGGGGGTAGGAGTGGGGGTGGAAGTGGGGGTAGGAGTGGGAATTAATGTTGGGGATGGAGTAGGCGTATTGGTTGGTGCCGGAACTGGAGCAGTATAATCAAATGCAATTTCAAAATTATCTATATTTGCAGACCAACTTTGTCCGGAAGAATAATTAATGCGGAATATAAAGTTATTAGATGAAATATTGGACAATGAAAAGCAAGATGCAAGCCCTCCGGAAAGAACAGTAGTTACGCTGTATGTTGCTATATTTGAACTATTCAAGCTAAACATAGTCCAGAGATCTGAAGGAATCTGACAATTGCTGCCATAGGATGTCCCGGAAGAAACACCTGCATAAATGGCAACATTTGCTTTCCCTGTCACCCTAAGGCGCAGATTAGCAATACTTGACCCTGCAGGAATTCCAAAATCACCAAAGCTTCTAAAATATAGATTTGCATAAGAAGAAGATTGTGCGCGATCGCAAGTCTGTCCATCTGTCAATAAACAATTAGAAAGATTTGTATATGATGGGGATCCGCTTGTTGTTATAATGGATGCGCTATTAAAGTTAGTCGTATCAGCAAAAACGTTATCTGCAATAAAAACAAAAAAATAAATAGATACAAAAACAATAACGAAGTGGTGAAAAAACTTCACATCAATACTTATAATATATATCTTTTTTTCAACCTTTAATCAACTTAAGAAAATTCAAAATTACCTAAATGCTAAAATCATTACTGAAAAGAGGCAGGATTATCTGGTTACCGATACTGAATCGCCAAGCTCAACTTGAGGGGCGTTAACTGTAATTCTATTGTCCGGAGCATTCTGTACAATCGTATATCCTGTTGCATATCCAACTGTCGCGCAATCTGTAACCGCAACTCCATTATTGGTCAATGGATCAGCCGGAAGAGCTGCAATATATTGAGGAACTAATGATGTGCATATGTCTGCCTCTGCTGGATCTGCACCGTCATCATCTGCAATTGAAGATACCGTACCCGTAATTCCTGCTGGCAAAACACCTTTGTTATCTGCCATAAATTGATTGACCGCATTCAAGATCGCGTTGACATCGCTTCTTCTTTTCGTATTATTCGCTTGAGCGAATTGGCGGGCCGGGTTAATGGCGATAAGAGTGATTGCGAGTAAAACTGCGAGGATTCCGATGACAACGAGCAATTCGATTAAGGTGAAACCTTTTTGTGTTTTAAGAGTTTTAAATAACTTCATGGACAGTTTTTACTACATAATCAGTATAATCATACCGAAAAATCCTTGTCAAGGGGCATTTTTACTCTAGGATTTTCCTATTAGAATACTGACCGATAAATCAACATCTTGGTTCTCCAAAATAGAAATATCCGGCAATATTTTTTTAATCTCTGCAATTACATTATTGCGTAAATCCGCCGGAACATTTTGAGAAAATACAACAGATGATTTTTCCGGAATCGACACCTCTGAAACTTCGCTGATTATATCGGTAAACCCCATACCCAATAGCCCGCTTTTAAGATTTGTTACTTTTTCATCCGATTGGGAGCTTTGGATGATTTTTATTTTTATATTTTGAGGATCTATGGGTACAGATGCAACCGGTGTTTGAGTTAGCGTTGGAATAACGGACGAAGTATTTACTGCATTCGTAGCTGCACTTTTTGCTTTAGAACTTTTCGGCGGCGTTTGGGAAACCCCTAGATTCAAATAAACAACTGCAAGAATAACTAACAAAGTTACAAAGACGCCAATCAAAATAAATTGTCTGAGGCCTTTCGGCTTTTTTACCCCACTGACTGCTGGATTTTTAAATTCACTTTCTAAATTTTGGGAAGGGATTATCTTTTCTTGATCGGTCAATAAATTACCTGATTTTAAAATTTCTGGATTTTCTAAAACTATCCGAGCATTGTCCGGAGTTAGTCCCGCTGTAAAATTTGCACTTTGTCCATACATAAAACCAGGAGCTATCGCCTCGACGGAAAAACCCTTACTCGAAAATGTATCTGCTATTGTCATCGCCAGATCTTTATTAACGGCAACAGCCCGATTTATATTACCAACCTTAATGACTTTAGCGAGAACTTCCTCAAAAGGAACATTTTCCAAAAAAATCTGCACTTCATCCTCATGCTCTTTATCATCAACCGCATCTGTTTCCAAACCCTGAGTTGAGGTAAGTTTTGGCGCAGGACTCACTAAATCTTTTACGTAGATTACATTGTCAGACAAAATCACCGCAAGACTGCTGGGAACCATTTTATTTACCTGAATAAATGTTCCAATAAGATTTACGAATTGATCCTTGCTAATCACATCCAAATTTGCAACCAAATCCGGCGTAAAGCTAAATTTCGGAATATTGGCTAGAGCATCTTGATAGACGCTAAAACCAAATCTGTCTATAAATAAAATAATCGGATGACTTTTAGAAAGCATATTTATTTACAATTTATCCAGCACCTTTCTCATAATTTATTATTTAAAGATAATCCTAACACCAAAAGGTGCTGGATTTATAATTCATTCCAATTAGAAAAAGTGTAATAACCATTATTGTAAGTCGCCTGTGCCTGAACAGTCCTTTTAAAATCTCCGTTTTGTCCAACTGATACAACTGTTTTTGGATTAGCGCCCGTTACAGTTATTATTGCTGTCGCGTTCCCAATCGCTAAAGTTTCACCAAGATAATTTGGATCTCGCAATAATCGCAATAACGCATTCTCAACTCCGCTTTCTGCCGCATAATACGCCAAATTACCTTCTTCAAGCTTACCTGCGGAAATAGAATTGGCAATTATAATTATTATAGCTCCCGAGGTAATTGTCAATGAAATAAGCACAAAGAATAATAATGTAATAAGCGCCTGCCCTCCCTGACGAAAATTCGAAGCTCGAAGCACGAAATTCGAAACTATTTTGAATTTTGTATTTTTACAATTTGAATTTGTTTTGGATTTCGGATTTTGGTATTCGTATTTTTTCATATATTATTGTCTTCTTAAAGAAAGATTGGTCTGAAAATTTTTGGTTTCATATCCCGAAATTCTTTTTGTGCGGGACTTAACTGTAAAATTAATTTTCAAAGTATTCTCTACTCCTCCCGCATTGCCCAAACGCTGAACTGACAAGCCTGAAACACTCGAACCATAATTATTCAAATTATTTGGTCCCGAGTTATCGGTAAGAATCAAATTATTATTTCCATCCACACTATATGCATAACTCACGCCATCAATAACTATTTGAAAATTATCAATGGCAGGTAAACCATTATCTGAAGGAATATTTATACTTTGCGCCCTGTGAATATCGTAACTCAAGCGGGCTAAAATATAATTACCATCCTGCTCAACACTTGATGTCGCTTGAGACTCCGATTGAACATCCAACGCTGAAACAAAAACAGAAGTTAATATCGTAAGCAAAACTGACAAAATTGCCATATATAAAACCAGCTCAACCATAGACACCCCTTTCTGAGAGCCAAATTTTATATTATTAAAAAACTTTTTAATCATTAATCCTTAATCATTAATCATTCCGTTATGGGGAATAATTACCTGTCATATCATAAAAAATTGGAGTCGATAAAGGATCTGTTGTGGAAAGAAATGCTTTATATTTAAAACATCTGCCCGGATTAAGACTTGGCGGTATAACAAAACTGAATGATTGAATTCCGGAAGTAACGCTTGTTGTGAAAAAATCCGAAGAGGTTGCCCCTGGTCCGACAAAATCGAAAATTACCTCACTACAATTGCCTCCTACTGCCGGGGCTACCGCAACCTGGAACTGAATATCTGAAACATTCGGCCTATTTACAGAAACATCAAATCTATTGAATGCGGTCTGATAACCGGCATCAAAAGGACCCGAAATAAAAGTTCCTGCTGACGCATACTGTCCTCCGGGCCCTCCCTCAATTATTTTAAATTCAGCACTAATATCTCCTGTCACAATATAAGAATATGCATCTCCATCCTGCTCCAGCACAGAGGATATGCCATTTACTCCTGAGTCTATATTTAATCCTCCGCATCTTACAGGAGCTGACTCGTTGGAAACATCTATTACCTGATATTCTTCCGCATTGGTACCAACAAGTATTGCCTTATTGCCTGTAACAACAGTTACCCCTTTTGGACTCATTCCCTGAGCTTCGTAACTTCCGAGAATCGGCCTGCTTCCATTCTTTGAGGAAACATCTATAACAAAAAATTCTCTTTTTCCTGTATCTGCACCTGTTGCCAGATACGCTCTGGTTCCTGAGGAATTAACATACACTTCTTTCCCGCCCGCGCTATTAACATCTGCATAACCTACTTCAGACATATTTGAAGGATTACTTATGTCAATAATTGAAAGTTCTTTAGCTGCCAAC
>Ga0209211_10001392_pt1 | contig 45914 bp, 49 predicted proteins | sample RifGroA2_FD_183992 | JGI IMG/M metagenome (GOLD analysis project Ga0209211, IMG submission 183992) | Groundwater microbial communities from Rifle, Colorado, USA - Groundwater A2 (SPAdes) (version 2) | ecosystem: Environmental > Aquatic > Deep subsurface > Groundwater | place: Rifle, Colorado...
TATGGATATAGAATACGAGGCGACTTTCGTTAATATAGATAAAAAAGAGGTGAGAAATAAATTAAGGAAAGCCGGGGCAGAATTGATCCGTCCGGAATTCTTGCAGAAGAGAGTGGCTTTCCATCTGCCAAAAGGCCACGAGATAAAAGGCGGATGGCTGAGAGTAAGAGACGAAGGAGAGAGAACGACGATGAGTTTGAAAGTCGTTGACGGAAACAAGATTAGGGACCAGAAAGAAATACTTCTTGAGGTGAGTGATTTTACGAAAGCCCAGCAACTTCTTATTGCTATCGGCTGCCGGAAAAAAGCTTTCCAGGAAAGCAAGCGGGAAATATGGCAACTAAACGGCGTGGAAATTACTATTGATGAGTGGCCGTTCTTAGAACCATTTGTTGAGATTGAAGGGAAAGCAGAAAAGCCGGTTAAATCAGCTTGCCGGAAATTAGGGTTTGATTATTCAAAAGCTTTATTCTGCTCCATAGATACTCTTTATGCGAATAAATACGGTTTTTCTACAAAGGTAATCAATAACCAAATACCGAGAATCTGCTTTGATATGAAGAATCCTTTCAAGTTCTAATATTGTTACGTTTATCTTTAATTATTACAAAATGGCTCAGGCCGTTCAGATTCAAAAAGGAGAAGTAATATTGAGGTTCGATAAAGCGTCTTTTGCCTATGGGCGCAATAAGCCGATTTTAAATGAGGTGGATTTTTCCGTCAGGCAAGGATCGAAAATAACATTGATGGGACAAAACGGCGCCGGCAAGAGCACTATTTTCAATCTCATCATAGGAATAACCGAGCCGGAATCGGGACATGTTCACCGCGCTGCCAGAATTACCGTGGCGGCGGCAAAACAGACTATTTCTCAGGATCAATTTAATTTAACAATCCGCGAGTTTTTCCAGAGTTGTTTTAAAGAAAAAACATATGACATTGATCCCCGGATCGATGAGGCGCTTGAGATTGTGAATCTTGCTGCTCCGCATGACAAGATTATCAAATCGTTTTCCGGAGGCCAGCAGGCCAGGCTTTTATTGGCGTCCGCCCTCATCCAGAATCCCGATTTGCTTCTGCTTGACGAACCGACCAATAATCTTGATAAAGACGGGATCAAGCATTTGACCCAGTTTCTTATTGATTACAAAAAGACATGCATTGTTATTTCCCATGACGCCGGTTTCCTTAATGCTTTTACCGAAGGCGTTTTGTATCTGGACATATTCACCCGCAAGGTTGAATGGTATGTCGGCAACTATTTTGATCTGTTGGCCGAACTTCTGGCCCGGATTGAAAAAGAGAATAAGAAAAACGCGCAACTGGAAAAGATAATCCGGGCAAAAAAAGAAAAAGCGAATTATTTCGCCAAGAAAGGAGGCCAGCTGCGCTTTGTGGCAAAAAGAATGAGGCAGAAAGCCCAAGCCATGGAGGAAGCAAAGGTTGATATACGAAGAGAGGATAAGATCATCCGGCCGTTCGTTATTCCCTCGCAGCAGGATATCGGCGGAGAAATCTTAAGCATTGCTTCTTTCTCAGTGATAAAAAACCACAAGCTGGTGACGCGCAAGACCAATATTTCTTTAAGAAAGAATCAGCATTTGCTTCTCCGGGGTCCGAACGGCATTGGCAAAAGCACTCTGCTCGAATCTTTGGCCCTGGGAAAAACAAAAGGCGCTAAGATAAACCCAGATGTCAAGCTCGGATATTACCGCCAGGATTTTTCCACTCTTAATCTTGAAGATACCGTCTATGATTCGCTTGATGCTGTTGCCGGAGAGCATACTGAAGAAAATATCCGCTCTATTGCCGCCGGATTTTTAATAACCAACGATTTGATATATGCTAAAATAGGCAGGTTGTCCGAAGGCCAAAAGGGCTTGGTGTCTTTTGCCAGGCTTATGCTGCAACAACCCGGGCTTCTTATCCTGGACGAGCCTACTAATCATATTAATTTCCGGCATTTGCCAATTATCGCATCCGCGCTTGATAAATATGACGGGGCGATGATTCTGGTCAGCCACGTTCCTGAATTCGTTGAACAGATCCGTATCGATGAGATTCTTGACTTAGAAAAATAATTCCTTCCTATGAAATATAATAAATCCAGCATAGTCTATCCGGAAGTACGCATTACAGATGTATTCTTTTTCTTTTGGCAAGTAATACGCCGGCGCTTGATTTCGCTGTTTTTAGTCATATCCGGAGTTATTGCCGCCAGCATTTTTGAGGTTATCATCCCGGTTTATTATAAGCATTTTTTTGACATTCTTTCTTCGGGACAGAGTAAGGAGATTATCGCTCCCCAGCTTTTTCATACTATTTTCATTATCTTAATCCTAGGCGGTTTCGTTTGGATATGCTGGCGTATCGGGTCGTTTGCCAATATTCATTTCGAGGCAAAAACAATGGCCGGATTAAGGCAGCAGGCTTATGATTATCTGACATACCATTCATACAGTTTTTTCATTAATAATTTTACAGGAGCTTTGGTCCAGCGGATCGGGCGCTACGCCAGAGCCTTTGAGCGCATCACTGACCGTATTGTTTGGGACCTCTTATCTCTCCTGGTCCGCATCATCGGAATTACCATTATTACCTGGGCGATCAAACCGGCTCTTTCTATCTTGATTATCGGCTGGACGATTCTGTATCTGGCCATAAATTATTTTTATTCAACCTGGAGGCTGAAATACAGCATTAAAATGGCGGCGGCGGATTCGCGGACAACGGCAACGCTTTCTGACGCTATCGCCAATCAGAACAATATAGATGTTTTCTGGCGCCACAAAGAAGAATCTGCCCGGTGCAAAGAAGTGACAGAAGATCAGGCAAAGATAACTCTTTCAAACTGGAATACCGATGCCGGGCTTGATTCCATCCAAGGGGCGCTCATTGTCCTGATAGAGTTTTTTATCTTCTATTTTTCTATTTATTATTGGCAGCAAGGCATAGTAATGCTTGGCACTTTTGTGCTCATCCAGTTATATATTATGGGGCTTGGTTCCAGGTTATGGGGTTTCAGCCGCATTATCCGCGATTTTTACGAAAGCTACGCCGACGCAAAAGAAATGGTGGAGATTATGAAGCTGCCGCATGAAATCAAGGATACGCCATTGGCAAAGCCTCTCAATATTTCCTCGAGCGAGATAGTTTTTGAAGATGTAAGCTTTTCTTTTAACAAGACCCGGCAGGTATTGAAGAAGATAAACTTGAAAATCAGCTCGGGCGAGAAGGTGGCTATTATCGGCCCTTCGGGAGCAGGAAAAACAACCATCATCAGATTAATGCTGCGTTTTTATGATTTAACCAGCGGCAAGATTACCATCAACAAACAGAACATTCATCAGGTGACATTAGAAAGCTTGAGAGGGAATATAAGTCTTGTGCCGCAAGACCCTTTGCTTTTCCACCGGACGATTATGGAAAATATAGGATACGGCAAACCGTCGGCAACGGAAGAAGAAATTATTGAAGCCGCGCGCCTGGCCCATTGCGATGAGTTTGTTGAATATCTGCCGGATAAATATAACACTTATGTGGGCGATCGGGGCATTAAGCTTTCCGGCGGAGAACGGCAGCGCGTTGCCATCGCCCGCGCCATTCTTAAGAATTCTCCGATATTGATTTTAGACGAAGCCACCTCTAATCTTGATTCTCATTCTGAAGGTTTGATTCAAAATGCCCTTGATATTCTCATGAAGGGCAAGACGGTTATCGTCATTGCTCATCGCCTTTCCACTATCAGAAGAATGAATAGAATCGTGGTCATAAAAAACGGTTCAGTCCTTGAGGAGGGCGCTCACGAAGATTTGATCAAAAAAGAAAATAGCCTGTATGCCAAGCTTTGGAATATCCAAGCCGGCGGTTTCTTGGCAAAATAAAATTTGATATAATAAGATTAATAATAGAATATTAAAGTAGAGTCAATGTTATTTTTTACATTGACAAAAGTAAAAGGTCGTTAAGTAAAGCATAATAAGAGAAGTATTCAATATGACCAAGAAAATAATTATTTTAATAATAATCATAGGCGCGCTTGGCGGTTTCGGGTTTGTCATTTATAACCAATTCTTTTTAAAGAATGGCAACGGCCAAGAATCAGGAAGGCTTGGCGAGATAAAAAAGAAGGGAGAGATTATTATCGGTACCGACGCCACTTATCCGCCCATGGAAAGTCTGGACGAACAGGGAAACTTTTTTGGCATGGATGTGGATATAGCTAAGGAGATTGCTTCAGATCTCGGCGTTGAAGCAAAATTCAAGAATGTTATCTGGGAAGAAATTTTTGGCGCGGTCAAGAACGGAGAAGTGGATATGATCATATCTGCTATTACTATTACCAAGGAAAGAACGGAGATCCTGGCCTTTTCCGATCCATATTTTAATGCCGGACAGGTGATTGTCAGCACGAAAGATAAAGAGGGGATTATCAACGGGCCAGAGAATTTGAAGGAATACAAGGTGGGGGTTCAGGCCGGAACCACCAGCGAAGAAGAAGCGAAAAAATATGCCGCTAATCCGTCTTTGGTGAACGCTTACGAGAATTATGATTTAGCCAAAGAAGATCTGCTTGAGGGAAAGATCGATGCCATTATTATCGATTACCCGGCCGCAGTCGGGATGATCGCCAAAGAAAAAAGATTGCAAATAGCAGGAGGGATCTTTACCCAGGAGTTTTACGGAATTGCCACCCAGAAAAATCAGCCAGAATTGCTCTCGCAGATTAATAAAAGTGTCAGGCGGCTGAAGCAGGAGGGAAATCTCAAGACAATAGAAGAAAAGTGGTTAGGCCAATAAAGTGTTTTTATGAAATTTAAACCCAATCTTCAATTCAAGCTGCTTGTTGTTGTTTCTTTGGTTATTGTTTTAACCCTCTCGTTTTTCTATTATTTAAGCATCAACAATCAAAAAAAGATTTTTCAGGATTCTTTCCGAGATTCCGCCATCAGTTTGGCCTATGCGCTTGACGCCAGCATCGGCAGCAAGGACGAATTAAACGATACGGCCAAACTGCAATCAAATATTTACAAGATGATATGGCTGAGCTCCAATATCGTCGGCATCAGCATCAGCCTGCCCGCTGACACGGGCTTGAAAATTGTAGCTTCTAACGACACGAATACGATCGGCGAGATGGCTATCCCGGAAAGCATTAATTCTTATCAAAACGGAACGATTTCCACTAAGATTGTGATCGAAGCCGATGGCGCCAATGTCTTAAGAGTAATTACCCCGGTTCACGTGGGCGGCCAAAGAGTCGGCATTTACAGCATAAAACTGGCCCTAGGCTCCTTAGAAAAAGTTATTACCAAAACGCAAAGAGAATTTTTATTGATCATATTGATATCCATACTGGCTATCATCGGCGTCCTTTTCTTATTGATAAGAATTATGGTGATAGATCCAATCAAGCAATTACTGAGCGGAATGGAAAAAATCGGCGGGGGCGAGTTAGACTACCGGGTTAAAACTAAAAGGCATGATGAAATCGGAGATCTTTTTTCCAGCCTTAACGTCATGGCGGAAAAATTAAAAGATAGGACCGAAGCCTTGCAAGCGGAAAGAGAGGGACTGACGGAAAAAGTCGCGCAAAAAACAAAAGAGCTTCAGGGAAAAGTCGATGACCTAGAGAAATTTAACAAAGTTACAATCGGCCGAGAGTTGAAAATGATAGAATTGAAAAAAGAAATCAATAAATTTGAAAAAACACCGGAAACGACAAATAATAATATTTAACCGAATAATTGTTATTTTGATGATTTTTTGATAAAATGAATTATAGATAAGTATTTAAATATAGAGTTAGAATAAAAAACTAATATTAAAATTATGATAAAAACTGCAATTGGCACTAGCGATAATAAAGATGCTTTTGAGGCGGGATCTTTTGCTTGCCAGCAGGCGATTGATAAGGTTGGCGGCCAGGCTGAATTGATTATTGTTTTTTCTTCGGTCAGTTACGATCAGGAAAAGATGATTAGCGGCGTCAGATCTGTTTCCAAGGAGATTCCTCTGGTTGGTTGTAGTGATTCTGGTGAAATCACTACTAATGGCCCGACTTCAGAGCAAGTGGCGGTCATGGCTCTTAGTGCCGATAATATAGATTTTGTCATCGGCGTTGGCCTGGGAGCGGATAAGGATTCTTATGCGGCCGGAATGGCCGCGGCCAAACAAGTAAAAGAAAAGTCTGTTAAAGTGTTGTCTTTAGTTATGACGTTTTTAGACGGTTTGGCGGAAAACGGAGCTGCCGTGGTCAGGGGTATTCAGGAAGTTTTAGGGAAAGATATGCCGATTGTCGGAGGTTCGGCCGGAGACGATTTTCTCTTCAAAAAGACTTTCCAATATTATAACGATCAAATTATGACGAACGCCGTGATTAGCATTGGTTTTTCCGGTGAATTTTTCTTTGGCGTCGGGGTCAGGCACGGCTGGAAGCCGATCGGTTTGCCCATGAAAGTTACCGAAGCCAAAGGTTCAAGAATAATTAAGGTGAATAACCACCCGGCTCTTTCGATTTATGAAGATTACTTTGGCAAGAAAGCGGAAGAATTGATCAGGGAGCCAATTGCCAGGATGGCCTATACTTATCCTCTGGGCATGAGCGTCAAGGGATCGGAAGAGCTTTTGATCAGGGACGTTGTGATTGCCAATGAACAAGGCGAAATCACTTGCGCCGCCGAAATCGAACAAGGATCTGAAATCCGGTTGATGCTGGGAGAAGAAGAAAGAGCTATCTTAGCGGCTCAGGAAGCCGCCAAGCAAGCTTTATCCCAATTAAAGGAAGTCGAAGCCAAAGCAATTTTCGTTTTTAACTGCATGGCCAGGAAAAAGCTTCTGGGGGCGAACATTAAAAATGAGATTGATGCTATTCAGGAAGTTCTGGGCAAACAAGTCCCGATGATCGGCTTTTACACTTACGGGGAAGTGGCGCCTCTGGCCGGAGAAATTGATCCAAAATGTTTTTCCGTTTTTCATAACGAAACCATGACTTTGATGGTTTTAGGGGAGTAAACTATGCCAGAAATAAATCAAATTAAAAAAAAGATTGAGAGAGCTGAAAAACCTGAATTACAGGATGAAGCGTTCAATGATCGAATGAATAAAGAAAAAATCATTATTGAATTGGATCGCATTGCCAAGATGTTGATCAAGCGGGATTTTTCTCTAATGGAGGTCAAGGAAAAACGCGAAGCAGAATTGGTGGAATTAAAGAAAACCAAACAAGCGCTGGAAGAAGCTAAAACGGCGTTGGAAGTTAAGGTTGAAGAAAGGACCAAGCAATTGCAGGATTTAACCAAGAATCTTGAAGAAAAAATTAGAGAAAGAACAAAAGAATTGCAAGAAAAAGTGGAAGATCTGAAAAGATTCAAAGAGCTGGTTATTGACCGGGAATTAAAAATGATTGAATTAAAGAAAGAGCTGGATGAATGCCGCGACATTTGATGCAAGGCGGAATAGGTTGAACTATTTTTTGGACGCATACGGCCTTAGGGATTGACTAATAATTGCCTCTGTGCTAATCTTTAACACAAGTTAGTTGCCTTGCGAAATGTGGTCGAGTTTCTTAGTGGCATTAAGTTTTAAAGTTAAACCTTAAAATAATCAAGCAATATATCTTTTAACATGGAAGGAACAATCAAAACACTCACAGACAAAGGATTTGGATTCATCACCGTCGAAGGAGACGAGAAGGATCTATTTTTTCACAGCAATGAGCTTCGTGGCGTAAGCTACAATGAGCTCAAAGAAGGTGATAAGGTATCTTTTGACAAAGCTGATTCCCCGAAAGGGCCGAATGCTGTCAATGTAACCCGAATCTAACGAGAGCAATTTAATTTGCAATGAACCCTGTCCCGCCCTAAACCGGCGGGACAGTTCATTTTCAGGCAGGCCTGATTATAGTTTTTCAAAAGGCTATGCTAAAATTAATATATGAGCATCAGAAAAATCCTGTCATTTCTAAAGCCGTCCGCTGCCGGAATTTCCTTATTTTTAATCTCATGGGTTGTTTTTTATTTAGCCTTTATTTTTATGCTTAAGGGCTGCGTTTCTGCCGATTGCCGGAGTTTTCAGGGGGAATCGATACCTTGCTGCAACCAAGCAATGACAGCCACGGCCTATTTTTTCTACAATTACCGCGTTTTATTCCTGGTTTTGACCTATTTGTTTTTCTGCTGGCTGTCGGTTAATCTGGAAAGTCCCGGTACTATCAGCAACCGGGCCAAGCAATTGTGATTTTATCGTCATCTGCTAGAATTAAAGATCATATTAATAACTTATAACTATCGTAATCGCTATAGCTACTGGTATATCAAAATTTCATTTTGTTATGAAAAATAAAATCTTGGTGAAAATAGTAATTGGATTTACAGCAGTTTTAATAGCCGGAATAACTGCTTTTTACGTCTTAAAACCAAAAATAAATAATAATCCGACGGTAACGCCGGAGGAAAAAATAAATATGCATATTGTTAAAATAACCACTAATATGGGAGAAATTAAGATTCAAACTTATGATGACGACGCTCCCAAAACAGTTGAAAACTTTATTGCCCTGATAGAAAAAGGTTTTTACAATAACTTAATTTTTCATCGGGTCATTAACGGTTTTATGATTCAGGGCGGAGATCCTAATGGCAATGGCACCGGCGGGCCCGGCTATCAATTTGAAGATGAATTAAACCCCGAGACGGATTCTTACAAGGCTGGTTATAAAAAAGGAGTGGTTGCTATGGCCAATGCCGGACCAAATACCAATGGCAGTCAATTCTTTATTATGCTGCAAGATTATCCCTTGCCTAATAACTATACTATTTTCGGCAAGATGATTGCCGGCCAGGAAGTGGTTGATGCGATCGGCCAAACAGCAATTGATGCCAATGATAAGCCTTTAAAACCTGTTATTATGGAAAGTGTAGTTGTTGAAAAATAATTAATAATTAAAAAATAAAACAATGCTGTCGCAAATACCATTAGATCTGAGCAAAGTAAGAAAAGAGGATATCGATAAAGAAATTATGAGAATCGGCATGATTGCCGAGCTGGATGCCGTTAATCTGTATGAACAGCTGGCGGCCATGGCTCAGAGCGAGGGTTTGAAAAAGACCCTGATCGATATTGCCAAAGAAGAAAAGACTCATATTGGCGAGTTTGAAGCCTTGTTGCTGATTAATGATCCGGAGCAGGTCAGCGAAAACACGAAGGCCCAAGAAGAAATCAAGAAAATATTATCAGAATAGTTTGCAGACATTATTTATTTTTTAGGTTAAGACAATATTTATCTGACAAGAATCGCCAAAGAGACGGCCTGCCCTGTAGTGAAAGCCTTGCTTTCTACTATCGGGGTTTTTTGTTAGGATAGATAACATGGCGAAAATATACGTTTTTAATTCAATCGGGGAAAGACAGCTGTTTTCTCCCCAGAAAGTTTATCAGTCTGCCCGAAGAGCCGGGGCGTCAAAAGCTCTAGCCCAAAGAGTTGTTGAGTTGGTTGAGCCCAAGGCTTGGTCCGGGATGAAGACGTCAGAAATCTATCAGGAAGTAAAGAAGATTCTTTGTCGGGAAAATCCCGGAGTCAACCTGAAGTTCAGTTTAAAAGTGGGGATGAGAAAATTGGGGCCAAGCGGTTTTCCTTTTGAAAAATTCATTGGCGAGATCTTCACCAGACTGGGTTTTGAAGTTAAGACCAATGTTTACCTGTCCGGCTTTTGCCTTCAGGATTATGAAATAGATTTTTTAGCTAAAAAAGATAATTTAGTTTATATCGGCGAATGCAAATACCGCAATATTGCCGGAGACAAAGTTCACTTAGACAACGTTTTGGCGAATCAGGCCAGATTTCTTGATCTTTTAAGCGGTTCTTACTTTAAAACTAATATTTATAAGGGATGCCGGATTAAATCAATCATGGTTACTAACGAGAAATTCACTTCAAGGGCAACCGCTTATTCTGATTGCCAGGGCATTGAGCTTTTGGGCTGGAGGCATCCGGGCAACAAAGGACTTGAATCTTTAATAGAAGGGAATAATCTTTATCCAATAACCATCCTTCCTTCCTTAAAAGGGCATTTGCAGGATGTTTTGGTCTCAAAAGAAATTATGTTGGCTAAAGATATTTTAGCAACTGATATAGAAAAACTTTCCAAAAGATTAAGAATTTTGCCTAAATACCTTTATCCTGTAATCAGGGAAGCCAATTTATTGCTGGGAAAATAAAGATTAAATATATTAAGATTAATAAAATAATTCAGTTCGTAACCTAATTATTCTTAAAATGAAAAAATACCTGTTTACCTCAGAGTCGGTGACTCCCGGCCATTCTGACAAGATGGCTGATCAGATTGCCGATGCCGTTCTCGATTCGATTATAAAAAACGATAAGCAGGCCAGAGTGGCTTGCGAGGTTTTTGTCAGCCGGGGATATGTTATTGTCGGCGGGGAAATTACCACTAAGACCTGGGTGGATATCAATGAAATTGTCAGGAAAGTGATTTTAGATATTGGCTATGATAAGCCGGAGTATGGCTTTGACGGCAATACGGTTGCGGTTTTAAACACCATTAGCAAACAGTCTCCTGATATTGCTTTAGGAATCAGGAAAACCGGCAGCAAGAAACAGGGAGCCGGGGATCAGGGCTCAATGGTTGGCTATGCCTGCAACGAGACTCCGGAACTGATGCCTTTGCCGATTATGATGGCTCATGAGCTGGTGAAAAAACTGACTCAATTGAGAAAGAACAGGATATTGGCGTATTTAAGGCCGGATGGAAAATCCCAGGTAACTTTTGAATATGAAGACGGCAAGCCAAAAAGACTGAATAATGTGGTTATTGCGGCTCAGCACGATCCCGGGGTTTCTTTAGAAAAGATTAAAAAGGATATTATTGACAAGGTTGTTAAGCCTGTTTGCGGCAGGTTTCTAGACAAGAAAACCAATTTTTTCATTAATAACACCGGTAAATTTATCATTGGCGGGCCGGTCGCAGATACCGGCATGACGGGCAGAAAGACTGCGGTTGACAGTTATGGCATTGGTGTGCCGGTAGGCGGCGGCAGTTTTAGCGGAAAAGATCCGACCAAAGTTGACAGATCCGGGGCTTACATGGCCAGATATGTTGCCAAAAACATTGTGGCTGCTAATCTAGCTGAAAAATGTCTGGTCAGACTGGCCTATGTCATTGGCGGCTATGAGCCGGTAGAAGTGAGCATTGAAACCTTCGGCACTGGCAAAGTTTCTGAAGAAAAGATAGCCAGAGCGATTTCAAATGTTTTTGATCTGACCCCGGGCGGGATTATCAGGGAACTTAATCTTTTAAGGCCAATTTACAGAGAAACTGCCTGTTTCGGGCATTTTGGCCAGAACAAGCCTAATTTCACCTGGGAAAAGACTGACCGGGCTGAAAAATTACTCAAAATTTTAACTGTTTTAAAATAATGAAAAAAAATACGCTTTTTCTAAAAAAGAATCCAATTTTAAAAGATTTTCAGAAATATATAATCAAGATGGAGAAGGAAAGGGGTTTTATGGATCAAACCGTTATAGAAAAATGTTTATTATTGGGCGAAGAAGTCGGTGAATTATTTAAAGCGATTAGAAAAGAAACAAATATAAAGATTGACAATCGTTCTAAATTTAAATCTATTGATTATGAGTTGGTGGATATTTTTATATTTTTATGCGTGATTGCCAATCGTCTTAATATTGATTTAGAAAAGGCTTTTAGGGAGAAAGAAGAAATTAATAAAAAAAGAGTTTGGGAAAAAGACAAATAGCTTTGTATGGATATAAATATATTATATTTCTTAAATAATCTGACAAGTAAGTCGGTTCTTTTAGATTCTATTTTTATCTTTTTTGCCAGCTATCTTCAATATTTTCTTGGGGCTATTTTCTTTTCATTCTTATTTTTTTCCGGGTATAAGAATAAGGAAAAAATAAAGATATTTGCAGTAACAGCCGGTTCGATCATTGTTTCCAGGCTTTTTATCGTTGAGCTGATCAGGTTTTTTTATCATCGGCCCAGGCCTTTTGTTCTGCATAGTTTAAATCAGCTGATTCCGGAAAGCGGCTATTCGTTTCCTTCCGGCCACGCCACCGTATTTTTTGCCGCTTCAGCCGCTATTTATTGCTATAACAAGAAACTGGGCATTATTTTCTTTGTGGCCAGTATTTTAATGAATGTCAGCCGGGTTATTGCCGGAGTCCATTATTTATCTGATATCATCGGCGGCATGATTCTCGGCAGTGTCGTTGCTCTCAGTATTTTTCATCTTGTTGAAAAGAGAAGCATTAAAAGTTAGAGGAAATTTAGAAATTGTTAAAATCTCTAAATGATTAAAAAAGACGCTTTTTTAGCTAACAGCTTTATTTTCTTTGCCGGCAGTTTTATCGTTGGGCTGGGAAACTATCTTTTTCAATTTTTAATGGCCAGAATGCTGACAATCGAAGATTACGGCGAACTCCAGTCTTTAATTGCGGTTTTCAGCATTTTTGGAATTCCTTTAGCGGCTTTGGGCGCAGTTTTAATGAGAAATACGGCTGGCTTTAAAGAGGAAAAAAACTTGGGCAAAGCCAAAGCTCTTTTTTCCTATTTCTCAAAAACAGTAGTAATCATCTCAATCGTTCTCTGCCTGATTTTATTAGTTTTAAACAAGAACATTTTAGGTTTTTTAAATCTCAGTTCTGGCTTTCCGGTAATTATTCTGGGAATAAGCTTGATGCCGGCTTTTTTAAGCTTTATCAGCAAGAATATTATCCAGGGCCTGGAAAAATTCAAAGCCGTTTCCGTCATCAGCATTATTGAGACTGGTTTTAAAATCATTGCGGCCATTTTATTAGTGACAGCGGGCTTCAGGGTTGGGGGAGCGATGCTGGCCTTTTTTATCTCCGGGGTTATCAGCTATTTGATCAGTTTTATCCCGTTATCATTTTTATTGAAAGAAAAAGAGCAAAAGATTGAAACTAAAGAAATTTTCCAGTATTTTCTTTTGGCTTTACTCGGAACGTCTTTTCTGAACCTGCTTTTTAATTTAGACATTGTTTTAGTTAAGCATTTTTTGCCCAGTTTTTCAGCCGGAGAATACGGGGGTTTGGCTTTAATCGGCAGGATTATTTTCTTTTTGGGAGGACCGGTTGCTATTGTCATGTTCCCCATTGTTTTTAGAAACAGAACAAAGTCCGCAGTTTTTATAAAAGCGCTTCTTTTTACTCTTGTTATTGAAGCTTTACCCCTGCTGGCATATTTCCTTTTCCCCGGTTTTATTATTAAACTGTTAATAGGGGAAGAGTTCTTGGGGATTAAAGGGGTTTTGGGCTATTTCGGCCTGGCCATGCTTTCTTATAGCCTGATTAATCTCTTTTCCCAATACTTCTTATCCCTTGGCGAGAAAATGTTTTCATTCTTTCTTTTGGGAGGAGTTTTGCTGGAAATCATTTTAATTTCTCTTTGGCATCAGAGTATTTTCCAGATCGTCGGGACAATCAACTTAATCAATATTTTAATTTTAACAGGCTTGGCCAGTCACTATTATTTTTTAAAGAAAAGAAATTCATGGACAAAAAACTGATTTCTATCGTTGTCCCGGTCTACAATGAAGAGAAAAACTTAATATCCTTTTTTGAATCTTTATCAGAGACGCTTAAGCCATATAACCACGAAATAGTTTTTATTAATGACGGCTCAACCGATAAAAGCGGTCAGATTTTAGAAGGTTTGACCGATTCTCCGGGAGTAAAATATCTTGAGTTTTCCCGCAATTTCGGCAAAGAAATCGCTTTGTCTTGCGGAATCCATAATGCCAATGGGGAGGCGATTATTCTTATTGACGCCGACCTGCAGCATCCGATCGAGCTTATCCCAAGCTTTGTTGAGAAATGGCAAAATGGAGCTGATATTGTCATCGGCATTAGGAAAAAGAACAGCCACGAAGGAATTGTTAAAAAAACAGGATCCTATTTTTTCTACAAGATTATGGATCTTATCAGCGAAACAAAACTGATTTCCGGCGAAACTGATTTCCGCTTGATTTCCAGAAATGTGGCTGATGAGTTTTGCCGCTTTACCGAAAGAGGGAGGATTACCCGGGGCTTGATTGATTGGCTGGGCTTTAAAAGAGATTATATTTACTTTAAAGCCAGGCAAAGAGAATCAGGAAGGCCCGGTTATAGCTTTTTGAAATTGGTCAGGTTGGGATTGTCCGGTTTTGTCAGCCATAGCCTGTTTCCCCTTAAACTTGCCGGATATCTGGGAGTTTTCATCACTCTTTTTACCGGCCCTCTGGGAGTTTTTATGTTCGCCAACAGGTATTTTTTCCACTGGATGATTTTTTCCGGACCGGCAATGCTGGCGGTTTTTAACCTATTTTTAATCGGCATTGTCTTAATCTGCCTTGGACTGATTGCTTTGTATATTGCCAATATCCATCTTGAAGTGACCAACCGGCCAATCTACATTATTAGAAAGAAGAAAAACATTGATTAAAGAACCTCTAGTTTCAATTGTTATTCCGGCCCGGGATATTAACGATTATTTGCGCCAGGCCGTTTTGAAGATTTTAGAGCTTGATTATGGAAATTTTGAGATTTTAGTTTTGCCGGATGAAGAAACAACAGCATCCTTTGAAAAAACAAAAATTATTCCGACAGGCAGAATCAGCCCGGCTGAAAAAAGGGATTTGGCGTTAAAGTTCATTCACGGAGAAATCATCGCTTTTTTGGATGATGATGCTTATCCGGCCAGAAATTGGCTGAAAAACTCTGTTTCTTACTTTGAAAATCCGAAGATTGCTGCGGTTTGCGGTCCCGGCATTACTCCCAAAGAAGATTCTTTAATGCAGAAAGCCGGTGGCTGGGTTTCAGCTTCTTGTTTAGGGGGAGGCCCTGTTTGTTTCAGGTTTTTGCCAATGCCAAAAAAAGAAGTTTCAGATTTTCCTTCAATGAATTTGATTGTCAGAAAAACTGATTTTGAAGCCGTGAACGGATTTGATTCTAAGTTTTGGCCAGGAGAAGATACCAAGCTTTGCCTGGATTTAACCAAGAAGCCGGGCAAGAAAATCATTTATGACCCGGAAGTTTTAGTCTATCATCATCGCCGGTCTTTGTTTTTGCCTCATCTCCGGCAGATAGGCGCTTATGGTTTGCGCCGCGGTTATTTTGCCCGGATTCTGCCGGAGACTTCAAGAAAGCTTTATTATTTTATCCCTTCCGCGTTTGCCCTCTTTTTATCTTTATCTTTTGTCTTTTGGTTTTTAGCGCCAGCCAGCCATTTTCTCATTATGGCAATTGTTTCTGTTTATCTTTTGCTTTTGCTTTTAACCAGCGTTTGGGTTTATGCCAAAGAGCCAAATTTAAAAACCAGCCTTTTAATAATCCCAGGCATTTTTTTAACCCATATTTGGTACGGATTAAGGTTCTTACAAGGATTTTTCTCAAAAGAATTAAAGAGATAAATTTTATTTTAATTTAGGATCTAGATCAAAAGCTTTTTGGAATTCTTTGTCAGCTTTTTCTTTTTCATTATTCTTGGCATAAATAATTCCCAGATTAAAATGAAGAGAAGCGTTCTCGGGATTTATTTCAACTGCCTTTTTCTGGTATTGGCCGGCTTTTTGAAAATCTCCTTGGTTAAAATAAATAGCGGCCAGATTTTGGTATGATTGCCAAAGTTGGGAATTAATCCCAATTGCTTTTTCATAATTTTCAACTGCCAAGTCCGTCTTTCCGACTTGCTGGTAAGTATTGGCTAAATTATGGAAAGCATCGGCATATGTCGGGTTTAACTCAATAGCTTTTTTAAATTCTTCAATTGCTTTTTCATAATCTCCATTACGGCTGTAGAGATCTCCTAAGTTGTTGTGGTTTTGCGAGCTGGAGGGCGAGGTCTTGGCCGCCGCTATCCATAAAGTATCCTGATTCTGCCAGTCATTATTCCTAATAATAGTTCTGGCTAAAAGAGAGATAGTGAGCAATGAACAAAAGACGAAAACCGCAGTCTTTAGATTTTCTTTTTCAGTTAGTTTTTTAAGGAAAATAGCCATGGTTGCAATAATTCCTAAAGTTCCTAAATAAACATATCTTTCCGCCACTATCCAGGAAATGCCAAGGGGAGTGAGAACCGGCAAAAGGGAAATTAAAAAGAGCGACAACCAGAAAAATACTTGAGATTTTTTCTTCAGGGAAATAAAGATGATTATCAGAACAAGGATCAGGATCAGCAGGCAGGTTAAATATTGTGCCTGCGAGAAAACCATTTCAGAATGATAAAGAGTCAAATCTTTTGGCCAGAAAATCAATTTTAAATAGGAACCGATGGCAATCGGGATTTGCAGAAAGGGGTTTAGGGTTTCGATTGATTGGGGGTTTTGCGCTTGCAAAGTCGCTATTCTTTTAGGAATGGCAAAAAGATAAAAAAGACCCCAGGCAGAACTGACAATAAAAGGAATAATCAGTTTTTTCCAATCCTTGAAAGTATCTTTGAAAAAGACAAAGAAAGCCAAAAGAATGAAGGGGAAAACCACTGCTTTTTCTGAAGAAAGCAGGGCCATGACCATGCCGGCCAAAGAGAATAAATAGAATTTTTTATCCTTAATTGAAAAAACGTAAAACAGAATTGCCAAGATAATGAAAAAGCTGTATTGGGCATAAAGGCCTCCGGATATCCAGGCCACTCCTTCAATCAGGATCGGGTGGACGGCAAACAGGCTGGCAGAAATGAGAGCCGTTATCGGATCAAGTAAAATCCAGATTAAAAGATAACTGGTTAAGACCGTTCCTAGGTGGAATAAAATGCCGATTAATCTATAAGGGGCGGGATTTAATCCCCAAACCTTGTTAGTTGAGTAATAAAATAAGTTTCTGACAAATGCCTGGGGATTAGACGAAACATAGCTAAAATTATTCAGATTTTCGTTTTGGGGTATAGCGGAGATATCATCAGAAACAAAACTGTTATTTATGGAATTAAAATACGCCAGAAAAACCAAAGCGATTAAAAGTATAATTATCAGACGGTTTTTGTAGAACCATTCCCAGAAATTGAAATTTAAAATCTTGCCTTCCAAAGCGCTTTGAAGAGAATTTTTGTCTTGGTAGTGATATTTTTTAGTTAAGTTCATTTTTGGCTATGACACAGACAACAGCTCCGTTTGGCCCGCTAATTTTTGAATCAAGGAATTTCTGGTAAATTTTATTCCTAAAAAATGTCTTGTAAATGAAGCCGGAATAGATCTTGTCAACCAGAATTTCAAAGCCCGGACTCAGTTTTATCAGGAGAGAAAAAGGAAAATACAGGAGCAATAAAAAATCCCAAAACTCCAAAGTTTTTTTGTCGAGATAATAATAGCCGTCGATTGCCTTTAAGTTGAATTTTGCCAGAATCGAGGACCAGTCTTCAAGAGAATGGCTGTGATAATGATGTTGCCTTTTATCCCTGAATCTTCCATAGATTTTTGCCAGCGATTTCAAGCGTAAAGAACCGAGAAGGCTGTAATTTTTAAAATTGTGGCTTGGGGTGGTAAAAACAAAAAGACCGTTATTAACAAGAGTTCTCGAGACTTCTTTTAAGACAGAATCCAGATCTTTCATGTGTTCAAGGGAGCAGTTAGAAAGCACTAAATCCAGACAATTATCCGGCAAAGGGATTTTGCCGGCATCAGCCAAGATCGCTTTTTTATAGATGCCGCTTTTTTCAGCTTGTTTTATCGTCAAAGGGTCGTTATCCAAGCCGTAATCAATTGGTTCGTCAAAAATTACTGAAGTTGCCGTGCCGTCGCCGCAGCCGAGATCAAGCACGGATTTGCGGGATTCAAGCAGATGGCCGAGCTTTTGTTTCAGGATTTTAAGCTCAATGCCGCGAAACAAAATTGTCGCCGGTATCTTATACCTTTCGATTTTAGAAAAAAAGTTTTTAAAATCCATTTTATATCTATTATTATATTTTTAATTGCCAAATTGTTAATGGGAAAATTTCATTTTTCGAAATTATCTGATTCAAGCCCGGCAATTCTTTCATAGCTGTATTCTTCAGAAACTAAAAGCTTCAAGCCGTTGGGATTGGCAAAATCTTTTATATTTAAAATACTGATGACTTTTTCCGAGAAGCTGTCAATATCTCCAAGGGGGATAGCAATCAATTCATTGTTTAAGTAAATGTTCTTGTAGGCCGGTAAATCATAAGCTATTGTCTTGATTCCGCTGCAAACAGCTTCTAAAAGGGCGACGCCGAAGCTTTCATCGTGGCTCGGGAAAAGGAAGATTCTGGAATTGGCCAACAGTCTGAATTTTTGCGGGCCGGAGACGTAGCCAAAGAACTTGATATTCTTTTCCAGGCCAAGATCTTTTGTCATTCTTTTCAATTTTTCCTCTATTCTTATATCTCCGCTGCCGACAATTCCCAGTTTAAAATCAGGATATTCTTTTACTACTCCCTGGCCGATTTTAATCAGGTCAAAGACGCCCTTTGCTTTTTCGATTCTTCCGACGAATAAGCCGTCAAACCAAAATTCTTTTTGGGAAATTGCCTTTTCTATCTCGCTTCTGTCGATAGCATTGCCGGTTACAACGATTTTTTCTATATCAAATCCCTTTTTAATCAAAGCTAGCTTTAGATTTTCTGAGACGGCAAAGATTTTGTCAGTTGTCCGTAAAAACAGAAAACTTATCTGATAAAAAATCCAAGCCAGGATACGGATCAGAAAATTACCAGGTCTTTTAAGAGGAACTTCGTTTTCAAACAGGGCAACCCAAACAATTTTTTTATTGAAGAGTTTGACGAAGAACGGCAGCAAGATTTCGTTTAAAACCGAAGAAATAGAATAGAGAACATCAGTTTGCGCAATTTGAGAAATAAAACAGCAGGAAATTAAAAACCGCTTTAGGAATTCAAAAATCAGAATAAATTTATTCCCGACCTGCCGGCAAAAGGGGATTTCAATATATTCGATTCCATCAATTAATTCTTTGAATTTGGGAACAGCATATTTCGGGCAAGTCATTTTTATTTTCAATCCCTGGTTTTGCCAGTAGCCTATCTTTTTTGCCAGAAGCTCGATATTTCCAACTCCTATATTATAGACAGAGACAGTTTTATTCATTTTTTTCTGCTGCTAGCAATATCTGTCCTCCTAAGCAGGCAGAGGAAATTAATTTATTATAGAAAGGGAATCCGGTGTCAGAAATAGTTTTAAATTTAATTATTTTTAATCCGGATTTTTCAATAAGGCGGGATAAAGAAGCATGGCTGTAAAAAGCCTTATGGGTTTTATCTTTAAAGCCAAACCATTTTGATCCCTGGATAAAACGGAAAAGGGAATTAATATTCGGAGTCGAAAGAATAAATACGCTGCCTTTTTTCATTACCGCAACAATATTTTCAAGGAATTTAGACGGATTTTCCAAGTGTTCAATGACATCTAAAGCGAAAACAAGATCGAATTTCTGTTCCGGCGGTTTTCCGTTGGAAAAATCAATATAGTAGATGTTCGGAAAGGACTTTTTTGCCTCAGTAATGAAATCTTCTGAAAAATCAAAGCCGTAAAGGTTTTCTTTTAATTTCCCGAATTCTTCATATAATAACTCTAATAATTGACCCTTGGCGCATCCAAAATCAGCAAAAGTGTCGCTTTCTTTGATTTTGGATATGGTTTCCGGTCCGAGATGATATAAATATCTTTTAATGGCAGATTTGTCTTTTAGAATCATGTTTTTAAAGAATTGAAGATATTAATCATTTTTTCAGCAGCTTTTTGCCAGGTAAATCTTTTTAAAATATCTTTGTATGAATAAAGTAAAATTTGTTTTTCTTTGTTTTCAATATCCAGACAGTTTTTTATCTTTTCATAGATTTCGTCCAAATTCAGGGGATCGAATAAAAGATTTTCATTGCTGATAATCTCTCTGACAGGAGGAATATTTGAAGCAAGGACAGGGCAATCAGAAGCCATAGCTTCTAAAAGCGGCAGACCGAAGCCTTCGTATAAAGAAGGGTAAATGAAAATATCGGCAATCTGATAAAGGGCTCTCAGTTCTTTCTTGGGAACATAGTTGGTCAAAATAATATTGTTAATCCGGGGATTTACAAGGCTTTGGAAGGTGGTTTTGCCGACCGCCCCGCAAATTATCAGACGCTTGTCTTTAAAATAGCCGTAATTATCGGTGAAAACTTTTATTATCGAATCAACATTCTTCCGGTGGCAGTGAGCGCTGTTTATGAAAATGGTTTTTCGGCCAGAAAGATTATATTTTTTTCTTATCTCGTTCAAATAATCATCAGTTTCTTTTTCAAGGTAGAAATTATCTGTTCCTGGGGGCACCACCGCCAGTCTTGATTCTTCAACTTTGTAGTATTTTTTAATCTCATCTTTGGTAAAAGAGGAAATAGCGACAATTAAATCGGCTTTCTCTATAATGTTTTTAAAAACAAAATCATAATAAGCAATTTCTATTTTCGGACTCCACCGGGGAATGGTTTTAAAACCCAGATCATAAATAGTGGAAACATAGCGGCAGGCCTTTGGTCCCAAGGGGAGGATTGAATTGGTTGCGTGAAAGATATCTATCTTGAATTTTTTAATCTCATTTCTGATTAAAAGATTGTTATAAAGAGCGTTTGTCAGTCGATTGTTTTTCTGCCGGCCATTTAGAAAAATATATTCATTGCTTTTATCAATAGAACTTATATTTTCGTATAAATTAACGATGCAGGATTGAATCCCGGTATGATGCTTCTCCTGCAAAAGCCTTGTATTGATGCCGATTTTCATATGTTTTTTCTGGCGATCATTTTTAGGGCGCCGGTCATGGTGCCGGTTAATCCGCTTAACCAATCGGGGTTTTTAGCGCTTATTGCTTTGTAGATCCAATAAAGACTTAAAAACAAAAGATAAGATAAGAATTTAAACAAATAGCTTGGTTTCGGCTCGAAGATATGGGTAAAGTAGAATCTCAAAAAGTTTTCCATTCTTTGCTTTGCTTCAGCTCTTTTCGGATAAACTCCGCCCCTAGAAATATTATGGTTAGCTTTTACTTTTGAACTGAAGATCAGGCGATAGCCAAGCTTTTTTATTCTGATGGCCAAATCGAGTTCGGACCATTCAGCCACGCCGGCATAATTGAAATCAAAGCCGTTTGCTTTTTCAATTAAGCCTCTCCGCAGAGTCATATTGCAAGCTTCCAGATAATCAACGTCTTTTAATCCCTGGATCTGAAAGCTTTGAGCAAAGTTTGCTCCCGGAGACCAAGCCCCGCTTTTAAAGAGTTTGCCGGGTTCATTCATTTGGCCTTCGAGGAAAAAATAATTCCAGAATTTTCCCAGAAGACCAATTAATCCTTTTTTGCCGTAGAAAAAGAAAACATCCCGGTTTTTTAGAAGTTCGTTGTTAATGATGGTCGGCCCGCTGACGCCGGCAATATCTTTGTTTTCACTTAGGATTTTAACAATAGCTTTAGCCCAGTCTTCAGAGACAACCACATCGTCATCAATCCAAGAAACAAACTCGCCCTGGCTGTTTCTCCAGCCCAGATCTCTGGCTTTGACCAATCCTTTTCCTGTTTCGATAACTTTTTTAATCTTTAATTTTTGAGAGTAGTTATCGATTACTTGCGGGGTTTGGTCGGTTGAATCGGCATCAACGATAATAACTTCAAAATCAGTAAAACTTTGTTTGGTTAAGCTTTCTAAACATTCTTTCAGGCTTTCTGCCCGATTAAAGGTGCAGATAGCCACTGATAGCTTTGGTTTCAATTCAGTCATATTGTATTGTGTTATAGCGAATCGAAGATTCGATATACCTTGTGTTATAGCGAATCGAAGATTCGATATACCTTGTGTTATAATACCATAATGACTGATAAAATCATCCGTTCGGCTAAAACTCTGTATTCGTCCCAGCCCCGGTTAAGGGGTTGGGCAAAGAAAATCAGCAGTTCCAAGGCCTATTTTTATTTGACCAGATTGAGAATCAAAAGCCAAATCAAAAAAGATCTTGAGAATCCCGTTAACTTTGTTAACTTCGTTAACTTAGTGATCGAACTCAGCAATTTTTGCAACGCCAGATGTTTGATGTGCCCTAATTCAACCATGAAAAGAAGAAAATCGGTGATGGCAAAAGGAATATTTGAAAAGATAGTCAGCCGGATTAAAGAAGAAAAATTAGCCGTTAATAAAGTCTTTCTCAGCGGCTTGGGAGAACCATTGATTGATCCGCAAATCATCCAGAGGATAAAAGCATTTAAGGAAATGGGCTTGCCGGTCAAGCTCTATACCAATGCCCATTTGCTGACTTCGGAAATCAGCCAACAGCTGGTTGATCTTAAGATTGAAGAAATCAATATCAGCTTTAATGGCGCTACTCCGGATCATTATCAAAAAGTGATGGGATTAGATTTTGATAAGGCTAAAGAAAACATTGAAAGCCTGCTTAAGATTAAAAAAGAAAAGCAAAGTGATTTGCCTAAAGTTTTAATTTCTTCGATTTTAATCGGAGAAAACGAAAAAGATATTAAAAAACATCTTGAGAACTGGTCCGGCAAAGTTGATTCAGTAACGGTTTCCGTTGCTCATGAGTGGGGCGGAGGAGTTAAGATAGATTCAAATTCTGGCTTTGGCAGTTCTGAAAGGACTTATCCTTGCCGGTCGCTCTGGCAGACGATGATGATCGACAGCTCGGGAAACTTTGTTATTTGCTGCAGAGACTACGAATCCGGTTTTGTTTTGGGAAACGTTTTGACCCATTCTTTCGCCCAGATCCAAAAAAGCCCTGTTTTAGAAAGGTTTCGCTTGCTCAATCTCGAGTTTTCTAAACAAAAATTGCCTTTGATGTGCCAAAAATGCAATTTTCCTTACCAAGACGGGATCGAATGGTATTTGCCAAGATCAGTTGATTAGCCGGGTTTTGATTTAAAGAAGTTTTCAATGACTGCCAGAAAATAGATCCAAAAGGTTAAAAAGCAGACAATCGGATGCAAGAACCAGGCTAAATCCTTTATCTTCAAATATCCTTTTAAAGCTTTGATAGCCGGCAAGACCAGAGTCAAAGAATAAAGGGAATAGGCGATTATCTTTAATTTATCTTTTTTGGGGTTATAAATTAAATATCTTCTTTTCTGAAAGTCTTTAAGATAAAGATCTTTCATATATCTTTTCCTTTTTTTGAAAAAGTGCCAAAATCTTTCGCCGCTGATATGGATGATATCGTTCTTAACAACCACATATTTATTAAATCCCCGGGAAATTAAATCCAGATTTACATCAATATGGAAAAAGTGATTCTGATCAACTTTAGCTTTTTCTAAAAAGCTTTTTTTGATTAAAAAGCCGTTAGCGCCAACCGTAGCTAAATTATCTTGATTAAACTCGACCAAGAAATAATCGCCTTTGTCTTCGGCCTGGCCTGAAAGTTTCCAGCCAGAGTCAAGATATGACTGGCGGTCAGCTTTGTTCAGAAAATAGGCGACCGGATCATTGGCGCCGAATAAAGAGAAATAACGGTTTAAGATTCTGTCATTTTTCCTATAGGTGTATCTCCAGGGATAACAGCCAATCGCTTCCGGTTCTTTTTCCAATAAGGAAACCATTTTCATCAGCCAGTCTCGGCTGGGCAAAATATTGTCGTCGTCAATTGTTAGAATAATTTCATTCTGGGCATAAGATAAAGCAATAGCTTTGGCTGCTTCCGGACTGCCGGTGTTTTCTGGAATTACTCTGGCCTGATATTTTCCGGCAATCTCCAGGGTATTATCAGTTGAGCCGCCATCAGCAATAATGATTTCAATTTTGTTTTGATCGTAGTTCTGGCTTCTGATGCTGGACAAACAGCCTTCCAGAATCCGGCCGCTATTTAAGGTAGCGATGATGACGCTAATGGTTTTCATTTGATAATTATATACTGTCAGGGCTCAAAATGATAGAATTAAGGCATGAAAATCTCCATTTCCTATCCGCCAATTGAATCTTCAAAAGGAATTCCCTTGTTAGCCCAGAACCGTCAATTTCAATGGGCCGGCAGTCCCTGGACAGCTTATCCCGTTATTCCGGCTTCGGCGGCGACGCTGTTGAAAAAAGCCGGCTTTGAGGTTTTCTGGGACGATGCCATTAATGAGAATCTGAAATATGAGGATTGGAAGAAAAGAATTTCAGCAGAAAAACCGGACGTGATTGTTATGGAAACTAAAACCCCGGTTATTAAAAAGCATTGGCAGATTATCAATCAGATAAAGCTTAAGAATCCAAAATCCAAAATTGTCTTAATGGGGGATCACGTTACGGCTCTGCCTCAAGAATCAATGGATAATTGCCGGGCAGATTATATTTTGACCGGAGGAGATTATGATTTCATGCTTTTAAATTTAGCCAATCATTTGACCAAAAGGGAAACCTTGGAACCTGGCTGGTGGTTTAGAGACAATGGTGATTTAAAAAACACGGGCAAGTTTCTTTCAAATCACGATCTTAATTTTTTGCCTTTTATTGACCGGGAGTTAACTAAATGGCGGCTTTATGCCTTTAAGAATTCGAATTTTAGCCTGGTGCCGGGGACTTTTACCATGATTGGCAGAGATTGCTGGTGGAGAAAAGAGCATGGCTGCACTTTTTGCTCTTGGACAGGCATTTTTCCCGAATGGAGAACGGGAACGCCGTCAAAGCTGCTTGATGAAATCGGCGAATTAATCAATCTTGGCATTAAAGAAGTATTTGACGATACCGGCACTTTTCCAATCGGAAAATGGCTTGAGGATTTTTGCCAGGGCATGATTAAAAGAGGCTATAACAAAAAAATAAGGATGGGTTGTAATATGAGAGCCAATGCCATCACTGACCAAAAAACCTATGATTTAATGGCCAAGGCCGGCTTCCGCTTTATTCTCTATGGCTTGGAATCTGCCAATCAGGAATCTCTCGATAAGCTTAATAAGGGAGAAACCAGCCAAGACATTGTCAGAGGGGCGCAAATGGCAAAAAAGGCAGGGCTGGCTCCCCATGTTACTTGCATGGTCGGTTATCCCTGGGAGACGAAGCTAGAGGCAAAAAAGACAATTGATTTGACAAGGTGGCTTTTTAAAGAAGGCTATATTGACAGCTTGCAAGCCACCATTGTTATTCCTTATCCGGGCACAGCCTTGTTTAAAGAAGCGGAAGAAAAAGGCTGGCTCAAGACAAAAGACTGGGATCAGTATGATATGAAAGAACCGGTTTTAATAACAGCAATGTCAGATGAAGAAGTATTGTCTTTAGCGGCAAGCCTTTACAAAAGCATTTTCTCGGTTAATTTTATCTTCCGTAAATTAAAAGAAGGGCTGTCCAGCCCGGACATCTTCTCTTATTACTGGCGTCTTAGCCTGAAGTTTTTCAGCAAGCTTAAGGATTTTCTTGTTCCCAAGGCATAAGTTACTTTATTAATCTTCGATTATTTGGTAAATTAAAATAAACAAATGTCTAAATTCTACAAACCCAAGCGGACTTACAGCCTTTTTGATCCCTTATCAAAAGAGCCTTTCAGGATCAGCCGTTCAAAAATTGATTTATTTTTGCAATGCCCAAGGTGTTTTTACCTGGACAAGAGGTTTGGCATTGAAAGGCCGCCGGGCTTTCCTTTTACTTTAAATAATGCGGTGGACAAGCTTTTGAAAAAAGAGTTTGATTTGAACCGGGCCAAAGGATCCCGCCATCCCTTAATGCAGGAATATAAGATTGACGCTATTCCCTTTGCCCATCCGGAAATTGATGATTGGCGCAATTACAAAAAAGGGCTTTGGTATTTCCATGACGCCACTAATTTAATCATTAATGGCGCTATTGATGATGTTTGGGTGAATAAGGCCGGAGAATTGCTTGTTGTCGATTATAAAGCCACTGCCAAAAGCGGGGAGGTTAATCTCGACGCTGAATGGCAGGACGGTTACAAGAGGCAGGTTGAAGTTTATCAATGGCTGTTCAGAAAAAACGGCTTTAAGGTTTCCGATACAGCCTATTTTGTTTATTGCAACGGCATAACCGACAAAGAAGTTTTTGACAAGAAAATAGAGTTTGACGTCAAGATCATTCCTTATAAAGGCAATGACGGCTGGATAGAAGAGGCTATTCTCAAAGCCCATGAAACTCTTATGAAAGATGCGATTCCCCAGGCTTCAGAAAATTGCGATTATTGCGCTTACAGGAAAGAGGCCGCTAAGATGGAAAAAACCCAATTTATTCCATTTTCTCAAAAATCTCGTTTTTCCTGATAAAAGCCTTTAATAAATTACTGGTCGAAAATCTTTTCAACTGGGAAGCGTTTTGCCTGACCGCCTCTATTTTCTTTTTTTCCTGGTCTGAAGACAGGTTAAAGCTATGCCAGCTTCTTTTAAGAGGTAACTCTTTTGGCGGTTGTAATAATTCGTCTTTTTTCGATCCTTTTTTCCAAGGGAAAGATTTGAAATGGACTAAATAGGCATATTGGTCCGGATGGATTTTATCTTTAACAGCAACTTCTTTCCAGTAATGAAATAAAGATTTGTGGTCCGGATGCTTGTCTTCCGGGTGGGGGATAATGACAATGGTTGGTTTAAAATTGTTTGCAATCTCTGAAAGGTCATTGATTAAATTGTCTTTGGTATATTGCTGTTTTTCCCTATAGGTTCCCTGATAGGGATTAAAGTTAAGGCGGGTTGATCTCGAGGTGCAGGGGATTGATCTGTTGGACATTTGCTTCAGGCCATTGTCCGGGTAGCCCAGGAATATTAAATTTTCCTCTTTTAATCCAAGGACAGCGGTTGCTTTTCTTGCTTCAGCCATTCTTTTCTTTCCGAATGAGATAAACCAATTCGGCCTTAAAAGCTTTCTCATCAAAACATAGAGAGAATTATCTCCGTTGGTAGCGTAAATGATAAGGATTTTAGAGCCTGCCTGGTTTGCCTGCTGGATTATTCCGGCCGAACTGACGATTTCATCATCAATATGGGGAGCGAGAATCAAAATCCTGTCAGAAGTTTTGATTTCCGGGAATTCTAAAAGAGGTTCTTTAGTATTTAGATTATTTATTATTTCTGCCATTTCAATTATTATACTTTAACCATGGCGTTTTACCAAGATTAATGATAAAATAATATCATTATCAGTTTGATTTAATCAAATCAATATGTTTAATTATTGTAAAAATATTCGTTTTGAGAAAGTCTTTATCAGCGGCCTAATCTATACGGCCATTGCTTTTGTTGTCCATCAGATCGAGATTCTTTTGACAATGAAATACTATTTGATGCATCAATATTTCGGAGCCTGGAGCTTGGTAATGATGCCAAGCCTGGGAGTAACGCCGCCGACCAACTTTTTTGTCCTCTCAATATTGTTTTCCTTGATGACCGGTCTTTCTTTAGCCGTGTTTTATGAATTTGTCAAAAGCTTGCTGGCTGGCAGCCGCTGCCAGAAAATCTGTCAATTTTCTTGTTTGCTGATAGCCATGTTTTTTATCTTTTTCTTCCTGCCGACATGCCTTATTTTCAACGCTCCTTTGGCTTTGCTGGCATCTTGGTTTTTCACCAATATTATTATTTCTTTCTTGTCGGCCATGGTTTTTATTAAAGTTCTGGATTAACAAACTAAAGAGGAATATTATGGATGTTCCTATTTTAATTGCCGGCTTCGGCGGAGGAATGATCAGGGGCCTAATCGGTTTTTTAAAATATTATTATTCTTACAAAAATACTCCCTTTAATATTTTCTACTTTTTTGGGACAACCTTTATCTCTGGAATCGTGGGTTTGTTAACAGCCGGAGCGATCAAAGAATCCGGGTTAACCTGGTTAACTATCAGCGGGCTCAGTTCGATCAGTCCGGCAATGGCTCTGATCATCGGCTATGCGGGCGGGGATTTCTTAGAAAACATTTACAAGCTTATTCTTAAGAAACCGTTGCTGTTTCCGAAAAAATAACTTCCAAAGAAATAAACAAGTTTGATTCCAAAGAAATAAACAAGTTTGATTCCGAGGAAATAAACAAGTTTGATTCCGAGGAAATGACAAACCAAAAACCCCTTTTTCCGGGGTTTTTGGTTTAACTTAGGATTATTTCTTTTATTTTTTCGGGATCAGGAAAGTCGGTGAAATTAAATTTATTCTCGGTGCCGGCAGTCTGGATCTCCAGATTGCCGAAATTCAGCAAGGAAGCCAGATCAGATGATAAATAATGGCAAAGACATACCAGAGGTTGACGGCAAAGATGATGAAAAGCAGGATTAAAAAGAATCAAATTATGTTATGATGGAAAAATGTTAGATTTATCCCGCTTGAACAAAAAACAAAAACAGGCAGCCCAAGCGGGCGCCGGTCCTCTTTTAATTGTGGCCGGGGCCGGGACTGGCAAAACCACGGTTATCGCCAGCAGAATCGCTTATTTAATTGAAAAGAAAAAAGCTCTTCCTGAAGAAATCCTGGGAGTTACCTTTACCGATAAAGCTTCCCAGGAAATGCTGGAAAGGGTAGACCAATTATTATCCCAAGGCTATGTCGATCTTTGGATTTCTACCTTCCATTCTTTTTGCGAAAGGATTCTTAAAGATCATGGCCTGGATATCGGCTTGCCGACAGATTTTAAGCTGATTGACCAGACGTCAGCCTGGCTTTTAGTTCGCCAGAATCTGGAAAGGTTTCAACTTGATTATTACAAGCCCATTGGCAATCCAACTAAGTTTCTCCATGTTTTGATTGAACATTTTTCCAGATGCAAGGATCAGGCAATCTCGCCCGAGGATTATTTAAGATACAGCCAACGGGCTAAAGAAGATAAAGACAGGCTTAAAGAAGTGGCTTTAGCTTACGATACTTATCAGAAACTGCTTTTAGAAAACAGCGTTTTGGACTTCGGCGATTTATTGAATTATTGCCTAAAGCTGTTTAAAGACAGGCCAAAGATTTTGGAAAAATACCGGCAGCAATTCAAATATATTTTAGTTGATGAATTCCAGGATACTAACTGGGTTCAGTATGAGTTGATAAAGCTGTTGGCCGCTCCTAAGAACAATTTGACTGTTTGCGCTAGCGATGATCAAGCCATTTATCGATTCAGAGGCGCTTCATTCGGAAACATAATTCAGTTTAAAAAAGATTTTCCCAAAGTAAAAAATGTTGTTTTGACAGACAATTATCGGTCTTTTCAGAATATTTTGGATTTGGCATATAAATTCATTCAAGCCAACAATCCGAATCGTTTAGAATTTTTAGATAAAATCAGCAAGAAATTAAAAGCATTTAAAAAAGGAAAAGGGGAGGCCTTGCATTTGCATTTTAAAACCTCGGAACAAGAAATTCAGGGCGTGATTGAAAAAATAGTCGAGATTATGACAAAGGATAAATCAATAACTTTTAATGATTTTGCCATTTTAGTCAGGGCCAATAACCATGCCATGGGATTTGCCAGGACTTTGGAAAGATCAAAGATTCCTTACCAGTTCCTGGCTTTAAAGGGGCTTTATTCAAAACCGGTCATTCTGGATATTATCCAGTATTTTAAGCTTTTGGATAATTATCATGAAAGCCCGGCCGCCTATAGGATTTTAAGCCTGCCCTTTTTGGAGATTCCCAGCGAAGACATAGTTAAAATCAGCCAGTACAGCTATAAAAGATCAAAATCTATCTTCGAGTCATTGCAGGAATTGCCTTTAATCGGCGGCATTTCCCGCGTTGCCCAGGAAAGAATCACCGGCATTCTCAGTCTGGTCAGGAGGCATACCGAGATGGCGTCTCAGAAGAATATTTCCGAGATTCTTTTGGCTTTTCTGGAAAACTCCGGCTATCTTGGGTACTTGGTTAAAAATGAAAAAAAAGAAGATTTGGATTTGATTTCCCAGTTCCATAATCGCATTAAGGCCTTTGAAGAATCTCATCTTGATGCCAGATTAAAGCCGTTTATGGAAGAACTGAATTTAGAGCTGGACTCCGGGGAAGAGGGCAAGCTTAATTTTGACATTGAAAGCGGGCCGGAAGTGGTTAAGATTATGACCATTCATTCTGCCAAGGGCTTAGAGTTTAAGTATGTGTTTCTGGTTAATCTGGTTGATAAGAGATTTCCGAGCCTGAACAGAAAAGATCCGATTGAAATCCCGGACGGCCTGATTAAAGACGTTTTGCCTAAAGGAGATTTCCATTTAGAAGAAGAAAGGCGGCTTTTCTATGTCGGCATGACCAGAGCCAAGGCAGGATTATTTCTGACTTCAGCCGAAGATTACAGGGGCGTCCAAAGCAAACGATTATCCCGCTTTTTAATTGAATTAAATTATTCCAGCGAGATTACTTCTTTAAAAAACAAAACCATCAGGGTTAAAAGAAAGCCAAAGCCTTCAAGGGCGGTTTTGCCGGAAAAGTTTTCTTTTACCCAGTTGGCGGCTTTTCAAAAATGCCCCTTGCAGTATAAGTTCGCCCATATCATCAAGATTCCGATCAGGGGCAAGGCGGTTTTTTCTTTTGGAAAAACCATGCATAATACTTTATTTGAATTTTTTCTTGAAGCCAGTTCAAAGAAAATCAGTTTTGAAAGATTATTGCAGATTTACCAGCACGAATGGCTTGATGAATGGTATGAGGACAAAGCTCAAAAACAAAAGTATTTTGAAGCCGGAAAACAAAGCCTGAAGGGGTTTTATGAAGATTATTTGAAAAACAATCCCAAGATTCTTTTTTTGAGAGACAAGCCGGCTTTAGAGCAAGATTTTAATTTTAAGATCGGAGGCCATACTCTGACCGGCAAAATTGACAGGATAGATGTTTTAGAAGACGGCGTTGAAATTATTGATTACAAAACCGGATCAGTTAAAGAAAAGTTAAGGCCGGAAGACAAAAAACAGCTTTTAATTTACCAAATGGCGGCCGAAGAAGTTTTGGGTTTGAAGCCAAAAAAGCTGACCTATTATTATTTGGACGAAAACAAAACTATTTCTTTCCTAGGGACAGACATTGATAAGGAAAAAGAAAAAAAGGAAATCATAAAAGAGATAGAAGAGATTAAGAGGAGCAATTTCAACCCCACTCCAGGCTGGCAGTGCGACTGGTGCGACTTTAAGAATATTTGCGAGCGCTCAAAAGCAAAGAATGGTTTTTAACGGTTAAAGAAAAAATTAATTAAAAAATTATGCCGCTTTCAATTGGTATTGTCGGTTTGCCCAACGTCGGTAAGTCAACTCTTTTTGAAACTTTAACCAAAAAACAGGTTGACCGTTTTAATTATCCTTTCTGCACTATTAATCCCAATGTCGGGGTGGTGCCGATCCCGGATGAAAGAGTGGACAAATTGGCGGAGATAGAGAAATCAGCTAAGAAAATCTATACCACCATAGAGTTTGTTGATATTGCCGGATTAGTTAAGGGAGCCAGCCAGGGCGAGGGCTTGGGAAATAAGTTTTTAACCAATATCAGGGAGACAGACGCTATTATCTATCTGCTAAGAGCTTTTAAAAGTTCTGATATCATAAATACCCAATCTGAAATAAATCCGGCCAAGGATAAGGAAATCTTAGACACAGAGTTAATCTTAAAGGACTTGGAGACAATTCAGAAAAAGATCAATAATATCGACGGGGAGGCTAGGGCCGGCAAAAAAGAAGCTATTTCTGAATTAAAGGCTCTGACCAAGATAAAAAGCCTTTTGGATAACGGCCAGGTTTTATCTGAAGTAAAGGAGCTAAGCTCCTTTAACGACGACGAACAAAAGGAGCTTAGCTCCTTGCAGTTGTTGACGATGAAGCCTAGGTTTTATTTACTTAATGGCAAAGATGAGGAAGTGCCAAGCCAAATCATCGAAGTTTTCAAAAAGAATAATTGGCCGTTTTTAATCATTGATGTTTTGGCTGAATTTGACGCGGCCGGTTCAGATTTTGCCGGAGAAGAGAGAACTTCTTTGGGATTAAAAGCTGAATCCGAATTAGATATTTTGATCAAAGAATCCTACCAGCTTTTGAATTTAATCACTTTTTTTACAACCGGAGCAGATGAAACCAGGGCTTGGACGATTAAGAGGGGTGTTAAAGCTCCCCAGGCGGCCGGAGTTATTCATAGCGATTTAAAAAATTACTTTATCAAAGCGGAAGTTATCAGCTATAATGATCTAATGGCGTCAGGAAGCTTTGCCAAGGCCAGGGAAAGGGGCTTGATCCGCACTGAAGGCAAAGAATATCTGGTTCAAGATGGCGATGTTGTTGAAATAAAACATAACGCTTAATAAAAAAGGTCGAATAATTATTTTTTAGCAAGATACTCATGACAAAATTTGTTATTAAAAAAGACGGCACCAAAGAACTGTTTAATGCCGGTAAAATTGAAGATGCGGTCAGGGCAGCGGCTCAAGCAGTTGATTTTTCCGAAGAGCGCATCCAGGAATTGATTAAGAGCGTTTTAATCAAGGTTTTTGAATTTACTCGAGACAGCGAAGAGATTTCTGTTGTTGAAATAAAGAGAATAGTTCTTGGGGAATTAGATATTATCGAACCCTCTGTTTCAGCTTCTTGGAGGAACTACGATCAGAAAAAAGGAAAAAATTAGAATTTTATCTAATAATATTTGTATTTAAAGCTGTTTTTTAAAGCAGTGTAATCCAAGCTTGATTTTGGCGTTTCTCTTTTAGAAAGGCCGATTAATTACAATTAACCAAAAAATAAATTATGAAGAAAACCTTACTCTTGCTTAGTACGCTTTTTATCTTTTCTTTAGGCTTTCAATATGCTTTAGCTGACAATTTTTCTGGTTTGAAAGTCGGCAGCCGAAGCGAAGAAGTCAAAAACTTGCAGGAAATCTTAAAAGATGATTCGACAATTTACCCCGAGGGCTTGATTACCGGGTATTTTGGATTAATGACGGAAAAAGCGATTCGAAAAATTCAGGCAAAATGCGGTTCACCGGAAACTGGAGTTATTGATCAAGATACAATAAAATGCATTTTCCCTCAAAATTACCAGGTTAAAGTTTCTTCTCCCAATGGCGGAGAAAAGTGGAACAAAGACCAGATCCAGACAATTAAATGGGAAGTGATCCAGTCCAGCCAAGAGATTCTAAAGGATGAAAAAAAGATTACGCCGCCCGTTTGGTCAAAAGCATCAATAGATTTATTCAAGAAAGAATTATGTCGGGCCGAGATTTGTCCGGCAGTTGAACCTCGATCAGTTTTTGTTAAGCACTTGGCCACGGTTAACCTTTTCAACGGTTCTTATTCCTGGAAAATCGACAGTGACATTGCCAATGGCTCTGATTATGTAATCAGAATTACTGTCGGCGAAGGCATAGTGCCGATGTATTTGTATGAAAAGGGCAAAGAAATAATCAGACCAGATATTTGGCCATCCCCGAAAGTCAATTGGGACGAGAGCGACAATCCCTTCGCAATTGAAGGGCAAGTGACGCCTCCCGCTTCTGAATTAAAGCAGCTTTTAGAAATGTTTGAGCAGATTTCTCTGCAGATGACAAAGGCAATCCAGCTTTTAAGAGAGATTATTTCAAAGTAGCAAAAATGAGAAAATCGGTTATACGAAAAAACAAAGATCCATCCTGCCTGGATTTTTGTTTTGTGATATAATTAACGAAGTTAATTGGCCAACCGGATATAATTAACTTGAGAAAATAATCAATATAAATTGATAAAACATGATTAATTTTAAACAACAAGTAAGCAACAGGCTGGGAATACTCATTATCTTATTGTCTTTCGTATTAGCCTTAGGCGTGATCTCATTGGATTTTCAGGATTTAATATCGCCGTCCTTTTCATTATACCGAGGGGGAGGCTTGGTATACCGCTCCGCGTTATTGAAATTATCAAAAATGTTTTTATCAAAGCCTCTTGTTAATCAATCTCAAGAAATCAAACAATTTGCTTCAGAAGAAGATTTTCAAGACTATATTAACTTAGGCCGGCAAATGAGCGATTCGGCGGGATCAACGGGAATAAATATGTTTTCAAAGGAACTTGCCCGGCCCGCGGCGGATGGCAGGGGCAGCGGTCCTGGCGCAGGCGAAGCTGGCCGGGTTTCTGAAACTACGGTTCAGGTAATTGGCATTGACGAACCGGATATCGTCAAAACCGATGGCAAAGAAATCTATTTTTCCAATGACAGGTATTGGTGGCCAATGATTCAAAACGGAATCTCTTTTGAAGACAATCAAAAGATGATCTCGCCCCAATTCCAATCCAAAATCAAGATTATTAAAGCTTTCCCGCCAGCAGATATGAAGATTGATGCCGAGATTGAGAAAAGCGGGAACCTTCTTTTGATAAAGAATACCTTAGTAGTTTTCTCAAATCAGGAGATTTTCGGCTTTGACGTTTCCGATCCCAAAAACGCAGTCAAAAAATGGGATCTGAAACTTGGCGATAATGTCTGGCTAGTCGGGGCAAGATTAAAAGGGGATAAAGTCTATATAGTGACTCAGGCAAGCCTTGATGAATATCGTCCCTGCTTGATAGAAATCTTAAAAACAGGGACAGAGCCGTTGAATGTCAGGTGCCAGGATATTTATCACCCGGTCAATCCGATTCCGGTTGATACTATTTTCACGGCAATAATTTTAGATCCGACATCCGGCCTGGCGGAAAAAAACATTTCTTTTGTCGGCTCGATCGGCAACTCCGTTGTTTATATGTCTCCGGAATCAATTTTCGTCACTTATTCCTATTCCGAGGACGCGAGCAAGTTTCTTTTGAATTTCATCAAGGAAAAAGCCAAGGATTTGTATCCCTCGTCGGTTGTAGAAAAGATCGAAAAATTAATATCATATGATATCAGCCAGCAGGCAAAAATGATGGAACTCCAGATTATTATTGACAGATACCAGGGCTCTTTGGGAGAGGACGAGCGCTTGAGGTTCGACAATGAGCTGGCGAACCGGATGCAGGATTATTTAAAAAAGCACCAGCGGGAACTGGACAAGACGGGCATTGTTAAGATTAATTTGTCCGGGTTTAATGTTTCAGCAACAGGATCGGTTCCGGGATATCCTTTAAACCAATTCAGTTTGGACGAATACCAGGACCATTTAAGGATTGCCGTTACTGTCGGCCAAGGATGGCGGGGGATGCGCCTCCTCGGCGCACCCGCCGGAGAGGCGGGAACAGCCAATGACGTCTATATTTTAGATAAAAACCTTCAAATCACGGGCTCAATCCAAGATCTCGGTTTAGCGGAAAAGATTTATTCGGCAAGGTTTATTGAAGACAAGGGCTATTTGGTCACTTTCAGGGAAACAGATCCTTTTTACGTTTTGGATTTATCCAATCCCAGCAATCCGCAAATGAAAGGCCAGCTCAAGATCCCGGGATATTCTTCCTATCTGCAGCCGATCACCAAAGACAAGATTTTAGGCATTGGCAAAGAAGAAGGGCAGGTGAAAGTGTCTTTGTTTGATGTCAGTTCTGCTTCAGATCCCAAGGAAATAGCAAAGTATGTTTTAAATGAAGGCTGGTCGGATGTGTTGTCCACCCACCATGCTTTTCTGCTCGATACAAAGCATGAAATATTCTTTTTGCCGGGCAGCCAGGGAGGCTATATCTTTTCCTACCAAGGAAATAATCTTGAATTGAAAAAGGCTGTCAGCAGCATTTCCGCCCGCCGGGCGATTTATCTGGACGATTATCTTTACATTATTGGCGACGATGAAATTATTGTGTTAAACGAGCTTGATTGGACAAGGGCAGAGGAGCTCAGTTTGTAGATTAAAAAACACTCAACGTAGAATATTAAACCTTTATCGATTTAAAGCCGGGTTTTTGGTAGAATAGATAATAGTCTTTTAATCATTTATAATATTTTTATGAAATATAGATTTAGTCAGCGAGTGCAAAATGTACCTAATGCCGGTATCGGCGCGATGATGCGATATGCAGTAAAATATCCAGATGCAGTTTCTCTTGGACAAGGGACGCCACTTTTCCCGACTCCGCAGTTTATTTATAATTATCTTAATGAAAGGTCAAAATCGGATTTAACAATCGGTCAGTATTCTTCACCGAAAATTGAGAATGAATTGAAAACGTTGATAATAAAACAGATGGAGAAGAAATATGGTTTTACGCCGGAGCTCGGAGAAATCTATCTGACAATCGGCGGCATCGGCGGCTTATTTTCAGCGATAATGGCTTTTTTAGAAAAAGACGATGAAGTTATTTATTTTGACCCAAGTTATCCGCTTCACTTGTCGCAGATTCATTTGGTCCAGGCCAAACCGGTTTTTGTTTCCTATAACGAGAGCAAGGGTTGGTCTATCGACTTAAAAAAACTGGAAAGAGCGATTACCTCCAAGACAAAGATGGTTATTTTGACCAATCCGAATAATCCGACTGGGACAGTTTTAAGCGAGGCCGAAGTCAGAAAACTTTCAGAAATCGTTTTGAAACATAATCTAATTTTGCTCCTAGACGAAGCGTATGATTTTCTAACCTACGAAAAAGAATTATTTAGTCCATTACGGATTCCGGAATTAAGGAACAACTTGATTGTTTGCAAAAGCTTTTCCAAGGAGTTTGCCATGACCGGTTGGAGAATTGGTTATGTTTATGCTAATCCAGAGATTATAACTAAAATCAACGATGTTCATGTCTACTTTAGCGTTGGTCCGGTAACACCGTCTATTGTTGCCGTCATCGCCGCTTTATCTGATCCTCGTGGAGAAGAAGCTATCAGTTATTTTAAGACAAAGTTTGCCGAATCAAGACAGGCAATTTGCGAGAGATTAGAGAGATTACCCAAGCTATTCTCGTTTTCCCGGCCCGAAGGAGCTTATTATGTCTTTCCGAGAATAATCGGTTTTGATATGCCAATGCTTGATTTTGCCAAGATGTTAATTGACCAAGCAAAAGTGATTACGATTCCTGGTGATAGTATGGGGCCGTCTGGGAAAAACCATCTGCGTATGTCGTTTGCCGCAGATGCAAAATTAATTCATGAAGCTTTTGACAGAATAGATAAATTTGCTAAAAAATATAATCTTTTGTCATAGAATAGATAAATATTAAGAAAATGAAAGAAAACAAACTTACAATTCAGATAAATAGGTTAATTCAGGAAGCTTTTGCGTTCCCGCTTAATCCGGCAAATACTCCTCTTTGGATAGATTCCATAATTAAAGAGGAGACAAGCGAGTGGCCGGTTAAATTAGGGACTGTCTACAGGAATCAAGACAAAAAAGGCGAATGGTCAGAATATATCATGGCCGGCTTTAAGGAAAACGAGATGTTTGAACTGACATCAAAAGACGGAAATTATCATGTGAGATATACATACAAGCCGATAGATAATTTTACTCCGAACTAGGAATATTACGAATGGGTTGATAAAGGAGAGCTTCAGGAACCGTACAATATTGCAATGCTAAAGAAGCTTAAATCAATCATAGAGAATTCACTAAGCCGTTTCTAACATCGTTCGTTCTTAATTTTTGAGAATTTCTGCGACAGCATCAACTAAATAAAAAGCCCGAGGTCAGACCTCGGGCTTTTTCATTAGCGGTTAATGATTCTGTTCTCCAGGCTCAGGAAGCGATTGACCGGACTCGGGGAATTACTGCGCCGTAAGTAGTCATACGGCAACCATTATATCTGCCTTTCATGAAGCGGCAAGCGTATCATATGTCATGAACCAGTACATACTATTGATAATCAGATAATTTATAGCTAAGATTAAGAAGTTATTAAAATGCTTATGCAAGACAAGACGATTTCTGTAATTGTACCGGTTTTCAACGAAGAAAAAACTGTAGCCAAGGTTGCCCAGGCTTTAATAGCGTATGACGATATATCGGGCGTTTCGCCCGCCATAAAATCAAAATCTGCCATTGAGCTGATTTTTGTTAACGATGGTTCGATGGATAAAAGCAAAGAGATTTTAGAGAGTTTTAATAATCAGATCAAGCTGATTAATTTAGAAAGAAACTATGGCAAGGGCTTTGCCTTGGCAGTCGGCGTAAAGAAGGCTACGGGAGGAATCGTAATTTTCTTAGATGCCGATCTTCTTAATTTAAAGCCGGAACACGTTGACAGGTTAGCTTTGCCTCTTTTAATAAACCAGGCTGATGTGGTTTTGGCTAAAATTTCTTCTACAACCGGTTTGTTTGATCCTTTCCCTCCTTTCAGCGGCCAAAGAGCTTATTGGCGGAAAGATCTTTTGCCACATTTAAAGCAGATTGCCAAAACAAGATACGGCGTTGAGGTTTATCTGAATAATGCTTTCAAAAAGAAAAAAACCAAGACCGTAAAACTTAAAGATATTTCTTATTTGCTTAAGCGCCAGAAAATGGATTTATCTTTATTGCCGTCAGTCTACCTTAAGCAGGCTTTAGAAATCAGTAAAACTATTGCCCGGGTAAACGGGATGAGTTTAAAAAAAGTAAAATCGGTTTTTGACGACAAGAAAATTAAATCAATAAAAAACCTTTTAATAACGGTTGATCAGTCCCAAGACATCAAAGATTTAAAAGGAGTCAGAAAATATATTATGTCTCATCTTCCAAAGTATTTTAAATTCAAAGATAAAAATGAATAGCGTCTCTGTTGTCATCCCGGTTTTTAATGAAGAAAAAACCGTGGCCAATGTCATCAAGGCTGTTTCAAGCTCCGGACTGGCTCTCGAAATAATTTGCGTTAACGATGGTTCAACCGATAAAAGTCTGGAAGCTTTGAAAAGTTTTGGCGATAAAATAGAATTAATTGATCTTGGAAAGAATTATAGCAAAGGTTTTGCTTTAGTTGCCGGGGTCAAAGCCGCCAAGGGAGAAATCATTGTTTTTTTAGACAGCGACCATCCCAATCTTTCTAAAGATCATGTTAAGGATTTGATCGAGCCGGTTTTAATTCATGGTTCTAAGGCCGCTATCGGTTTTGCCTTATCTGATTCTACGACTAGATTCTACAGATTATTACTTGGCGTTCTGATTAATTTTAATGTCTATACCGGCGGCCAGCGAACCTATTTTAAAAAGACTATTCTGCCTTATCTCGACCAGATATCTAAAACCGGCTACGGAGTGGATCTTTTTTTAAATAGCCTGGTTTCAACTAAGGAAACAAAATTTGTTTCCTTAAACGGATTAAAGACAATTACCAAGGGGAAAAAATGGAAAGGAATCGTAGCTTTTAAAAAATGGATTGTTTTTAATATCGAGTTGCCCAAACAGGTGTTGAAAAATTTGTTTAAAAAAGTAAAATGATAAATATTATGATACCTAAAAAATACCTTTTAATCGGAGCCGCAGCAATTATCTTAATTACGATCGGGAGTTTTGCGATTTTGAAATCAAGACAGGGGAAGGAACCTTGTCTCAAGAGGTCAGCGTCTCCGGCAGCCAGAGCCTTGACCTTTGGCATTTATTCGGCTAAGAGGGCGGCCGCTAAAAGCCCGATCGAAGCTTTAAGGTACGAATAATTATGTGGTTGACTTTATCAATTATCTGCGCCTGCGTGTTTGCCGTAAATAATATTCTAGGCAGGATTTTAGCGGTCAAAAGCGATAATCCTCGAGCTTTTGCCTTTGTTTATAATTTTTGGAACGGCCTTTTTGCTTTAACTTATTGGCTGATCAAGCCGGAAGCGATTGCTGCTATTCCGGCCGATATCATTTATCTTTTGATTATCGTCGTGGTTTTGTATGGAATATTCAATCGTTATGAATTTTACGCCAAAAAGCATGTTGAAATTTCTACTCTGACAATTTTATTCAGGGTCGCTTCGTTAATCGCTTTTTTCGCCTCCATCATATTTTGGAAAGAATCTTTGAGCGTTTGGAAGCTGGCCGCTGCCGCGCTCATCGTCTCGGGTTCTTGCCTAGCTGTTTATAAAAAGAGTTTTGCAATTGATCGAATCGGTTTAAAATATGCCGCTATTGCCATTATTTCTTTAGGTTTGGGCTGGGCGATGGACAAAAAAGTTTCCGGTTATTTTCCGTTAGCATTCTACGCTTTCATGACGTGTATCCCGCCCAACATTTTTTTACTACCGTTCCCTTGGATCAAAATTAAAGAAATTTTGAATGAAGTGAGGCTTGCCAATTACAAGATAATTCTTTTAGCCTTCTTGAATTTTTCAGGATACTTTTTAATGATCAACGCTTATCGCTATGGCGAAGCATCGAGAGTCGTTTTGGTCGTTTCATCGTCAGCTATTCTGACCGTTCTTGCAGGCATTATTTTATTAAAGGAAAGAGAGAGAATCGCTAAAAAAATTATCGCTTCGATTTTAGCGCTCTCTGGTATTGTTTTATTGACGATTTAATCATTATTGTTTGTCTGCCATGCGTTATTTACGCTATTTTCTAGTCATAATTTTGCTTGTCATTACTTTTTCCCTGATTTCTTCCAGATTTGCTTCATCTTACCATGACATCCCTTTGCTTTTTGAAGAAGCCCAGAAAAAGATTTTATGGATTCTGCCTCTTTTGGGAATAATCTATTATTTGATTTTTGGATTGCTCTCAAAGACCGTTCTTTCAATTGCCGGATCTAAGATAAGCATCAAAGAAACAATTAAGGCGGGTTTACTGGGGGCGCTCGGGTTTCAGGTGTCTCCCTTTGTCGGCGGCATCGTTTTAATTTATCTTTTTTATAAAAAACTTAAAATTCCTTCTTCGCGCATCCTGTTTTTAATAACAGTTAATTCAATTTTAAATCTTTTGAATGTTTTTTTATTCTTCCTTGCCTCAATTCTGCTTTTAAAACAATCGTTCTTTTCTTTCTTGCCCCAAAGAGAAATTTTAACTCTTCTGACTGTTTTGCTTTTTATTCTCAGCTTTGGTTATTTGCTGTTAAAAAACAGAGCCAGAAACTTAATCTCGCTTTTGCAGATTCTTTCCGGCCCGATTAACATGATTTCCAGATTTTTCAGCAGGAAAGATACTCTTAGCGAAGATAAGATAAAAAGAATCATCGAAGAGCTTTTAAAAGATATTGATTTAGTCTCTTTGAATTGGATGAAATCTTTTCAGGTGCTGGCCCTTGCCATGACCTTTTACATGACCAATATTTCAATTCTTTTCCTTTCATTTTATATCTTTGGTTATCAGGCTAAAGTCACATTATTAATCATCGGTCTGACTTTTGCTTCATTATTATCTATTTTAAGCTTGTTTCCCGAGGCTCCGGGGGTAATGGAAGCTTCTTTAGTGACCACATTTATTAGCTTGGGCTTTCCTGCCCATGTCAGTTTATTTGCCGCGCTTTTGTACAGATTTGTTTTGTACTGGATGGCTACGCCTTTCGGCTTTTTGGTTTACCTCAGCTCAAATAGCCATTTAGCTAAAGGCAAAAAGGATCTTTTTGAGGAGGAAAATTGACAGGAATTTCTTTAGATAATAAAATAAGTTAATAAGAAATCATGATATTCAATCAATTCTATATCGAAGACGCGGTCGCAGATCCCAGAAGGGGTTTGGTTTTGATCGGCAGCGTCACTTATGGATTTATCCAGGTTGGCATGAAATGCGCAAATTTTTTGGATAGAGAAGTAAGAATTAATGGAATTGAAGTTTCCAATATTTCTGCTCAATCTGCGAATATTGGTCAAAAAGTGACTGACTTGTCTTTATCTGGAATTGAAGGATTAGAAGCAAGTCTTATTTCGGGTAATACTTTGAAATTTATCAATTAATCCTTCCTTTTTTTATTAGAATCTGTTAAAATTCTTTTAGATTAAAATATTTTATGATTGTTAAGAAAATTATAATCGTTTCATTGATTTTGCTGATCGGCAGTTTTTTAGTTGGCCCGGTTTTGGCTGACCAGGCTTCAACTGGCCCGGTTAGGTTGTATTTTTTTTATGGCTCTACTTGTCCGCATTGCCACGAGGCTAAAGCGTTTCTGGATCAGCTAAAGGTAAAATATCAAAACCTGGAAATTATTTCTTATGAGGTTTTTGCCAATCCGGACAATGCCGCTGTTTTCGAGAAGTTTCTGGCAGCCGCCGGCCAGGAAAAAACCATTCTGGTCCCGACAATTTTTATCGGCGAAGAAACAATTATTGGTTATGCTAACGAAGAAATTACGGGCAGCGAGATTGAAAAAGCGGTAAAGTTCTGTTCTGAAAATGGTTGTCCTGATCTTCTGGACAAGATAGGGGATATAAAAGAACCAAAGGTTTTTAAGTTGCCCCTGATCGGCGAATTTGACCCTAAAAAGGTTTCTTTGCCATTTTTAGCCGTTACTCTTGGCTTAATGGATGGCTTTAATCCTTGCGCCATGTGGGTTTTATTGCTTTTGATTTCTTTATTGCTCACTGTCAATTCGAGGAAAAAGATGTGGCTGGTCGGCGGCACCTTTATTGCCGCTTCCGGCATTTTGTATTTTTTTTTCATGACGGCCTGGCTGAATTTATTCTTGTTTCTCGGCTACCTGAACTTTATCAGGATTTTAATCGGGATGACTGCCATTGGTGTCGGTATCTGGAGATCCCGGGACTTTTTCACTTGGAAGCCCGGAATTTGCAAAGTTGGAGACGAAGTTTCTCATAGCAAGATCGAGGATAAAATAAAAAAGATCTTAATGCCGGCCGCTCTGCCAGCTACTTTCTTGGGAATTGTCGCCCTGGCTTTTTCCGTAAACCTGGTTGAATTCTTTTGTTCGGCCGGCTTTCCGGCTATTTTTGCCCAGGTTCTGGCAATTCAAAATATCGGCCTGGTTCAGAAATATCTCTATATTCTTCTTTATGATTTATTCTATATGCTTGATGATTTGGTTATCTTTTCTTTAGCAGCCATCACCTTGCAAAAAATCGGTTTTACCGATAAATATAGCCGCTGGAGCGCTTTGATCGGCGGGGTTTTACTGCTTTTATTGGGAATAGCTTTGATCTTTAAGCCAGAGTTATTGATGTTTGTTTAGCTGGTCAATGCCTTGACCCCCTTGACGAACAATTTTGCTTAAATTAAGGTATATTAAGGTAAACTTACGAATAATGAAGAAAAAGGTCGGTAGAGTTTTCCAAAATCATTAATCTTAATTTAAAAATATTTTAATAATATGGCAGAAACAGCTTACTGCGTAAAATGCAAGGCCAAGAGAGAGATGAATGATGCCAAAGAAGTTTCCATGAAAGGAAAAGGCGGGACCAAGAGACGCGCTTTAACCGGCGTTTGCCCAAAGTGCGGCACCAAGATGTTTAGAATTCTTGGAAAATAACAACCTTTCGCTACTCTCAAGAACGTTAGCTTTCTCGCTACGTTCGAAAGTAGCGCTGCTTTTTAGAAAAAAGCTAAAGAAAGAAAAACCAAGACCGTCCCGCTTACAGCGGGACGGTTTTTGGTTTGACAAGCTTGGCCGGAAAGATATAATTAAAACATCGTAGCCTTAAGGCCAGGATTAATTCATCCAAAAAACATGCTTACTAGCGAGGATATACAAAAATTAATAGAGGCGCTGGCGACCAAAGAAGATTTAAATGATGTCAGGCAAGACGTTAATGGCCTAAGAGAATCCATTCAGTCTTTGATTATTTCAGTAGAGGCTTGTGGGCGCCGTAAGTGATTTGAAAACCGAATACGCGGCGATTACGAATCAGATCAATCGCCACGAAAAATGGCTTCATCTGGTTGCCGAAAAACTCGGCATCGAGCTTGAATATTAATATTTGACAAAAAATTAAGACCGCCGAAGATGCGGTTTTTGGTTTTTAATATATAGTTGACAGATTCACAATTTCGTGTCAATATTTTGTTGTTCAAATAAAACTGTTCTTTCTATCCCAATTTTGCTCAAAGGAGGCAAAATGATTATCACTCAGTCAGTTGTAGATTGGGCCATTGTCCTGATTAAACCGGCTGCAGAAGAAATTCTTCGCGCTGCCGGCATGACCTGGGGCCCCAGATGGGTTGATGGCGTGGTTTCTGCGCCTGGTCTGAACAACCTCGAATTCTGTTTCGGGATAAAACCCTCTGAATGGGATCCTGGATGGGGAACGGAAAGAGATTTTTCGCAAGTGGCTATGCACAAGCTCGAGCTCGCCAAGCGTCTGCGCATGAACACCAGCGTGGTCACGACCCTGTACCCCTGGTTGCTTGAAGAAGGCGACTACCTGTATCCCGGTGGAATTTACCGGGACGGAATCGCTTGCGGCATCAGCGGCGCCAAAGGACGGGTCGACGAAGGCCTGTCGGAAATGGTGGTTAGCGCCATCATTATTTTGGCCAATCTGGAGGCCGACTCTCGTAAAGAGCACAAGCAAATGCAAATCTAAACCCCTTACGGGGAATCTAGTGAGAGGCACGCAAACGCGCGCCTCTCTTTATTTTCTTTAAAGCCATATTCTGTTAAAATTAAATAATATGAAAATCTTTATCAAGGCAAGCCCGGGCGCAAAATATGAGAGAATCGAAAAAATCGATAGTCTTGGAAAAGACCATTATTCTGTTTGGGTAAAAGAACCTCCGGTAAAAAGAAAAGCAAATCAAGCCATCATCAACGCTTTAGCTGAATATTTTAAAATAGCATCATCAAGAGTAAAAATTGTTTCTGGATACGCTTCTCGGCAAAAAACCATTGAGATTTTATGAATGCTAATTCCAGGAAATTTATCATCGGTATTATTGCAACGTTTCTTTGTTTTAATGTTTTAGCCTGGATAGCTGTCTTTCAAATAGGAGAGGCGAGCCAGTTTTTAAAAGTTGTTTTTTTTGATGTCGGCCAGGGAGATTCAATCTTTATTGAAACTCCGAAAAAGACCCAGATTTTGATTGACGGCGGGCCTTCAGGCCGGGTAGTTGAAAAACTTGGCAACGAATTGCCCTTTTCCGACAGATCAATTGACCTTGTTATTGCCACTCATCCCGATTCAGACCATATCAGCGGATTGGTCGAAGTTTTAAAAAGCTATCAGGTTGATTCAGTGGCTACTACCGGAGTTAAGGGATCAACGGCAGAATTTGATGAATTTGTCTTTGAAGTTGAAAAGAATAAAGCCAATAAGATTATTTTAAAAAAGAGGCAAAAAATTTCTATCGGCAATCTCTTTATTTATGTTTTGGCTCCGCTTGAAGATTTTGAAGGAAAGACGGTCAAAGACTATAATACTTCTTCTTTAGTCTTAAAAGCGGTTTATGGAAATAATAGTTTTTTGCTGACCGGAGACGCTTCTGTATCCATTGAAAAGAAACTAATAGAAGAGGGAAGCGATGTTTTAAGCCAGGTTCTCAAAATCGGCCATCACGGATCAAAGACCTCGACCAGCGACCTTTTTCTTGAAAAAGTCAGCCCCGAGATTGCCGTTATCCAGGTCGGCAAAGACAACAGATATGGCCATCCCAGTCCAGAAGTTTTGGAAAGATTAGAAAAATATGGCATCATAATATCGAGAACCGATCAGCAAGGAGATATTAAATTTTTTAGCAATGGATTTTCCTTTATTCAAAACTAAAACCGAAGGATTAAATAAAAGATTCAATTTATCAGATCCATCAGAGCGATGGGAATATTTTCATTTGAAGGCGGGCCCTGAAATTGAAAAGATAAAAGCTTACCTTGAGAAAAACAGTTTTATCGCCTATCTTTTGGGGAAAAAGAATTCAGGCAAGGGCACTTATTCAAAGCTTTTCATTGAGATTTTTGGCGAAGACAAGGCGGCCCAGATTTCAATCGGAGATTTAGTCAGATCTGTTCACAAGGCGGTTGAAGGCAGCCAGGAGGAAAAAAAGTCATTGATAGAGTTTTTGGAGAAAAATTATAGGGGCTATTTATCTATTGAAAAGGCCATCGATGCTTTATTGGGCCGCGATCTTAAAACACTTTTGCCAACAGAATTTATTTTGGCTTTACTGAAAAGGGAAATTTCCAAAGTTGGCAAAAAAGCATTGTTCTTGGACGGCTTTCCCAGAAACTTGGACCAGGTTTCCTATTCTTTATTCTTCAGGGAGCTGATCGGCTATCGGGATGATCCGGACCTTTTTGTTTTAATTGATCTGCCGGAGAAGGTGATTGAAGAAAGAATGAAGTGGCG